>ENA-OWPM01000344-OWPM01000344.1-human-gut-metagenome-genome-assembly--contig:-NODE-344-length-60353-cov-5.294205_pt1 | contig 60353 bp, 45 predicted proteins | sample MGYA00248267_ERZ651852 | MGnify/ENA primary metagenome ERZ651852 (study PRJEB26924, sample SAMEA4378228) | human gut metagenome | biome: human gut; feature: human-associated habitat; material: faeces... | reverse complement strand
TACGTTGAAGCAGATAGATTCTTATGAACAGCTAGCTTTATTTTTCGGTGAGGAAATAGATCTATCCGACTTATTCAAAATAACATCTCCTAATCCAATTCATAAAACAGTGGCAGTATTAGATATTAGTCAGAGTTATTTTTCCATTGCTATGGATATGCCTGAGGAGGAACTGAGCAACTCTCCGATAGTCCAAGAGCAATTAAGCGAACTTATTTATGTTGGTTCTATAGAATTTGGAAGACGATCAATTCTAATTGTTGAATCGGATCTTAATTATCAGGATGTAAAGGTTGCGTTGAATGAGATCTTAAATAAATCCACTACCAAGAAGGGAGATATATCAGAAAAAAGCAAATCAATTATGGCTAGCTCAATAATCAGAGGACTAATTTTGGATCCTCTTGCCAATGAAAACATAACACCGGATAACCCTTTGGAGTACCTACTGGATTATATAAACTCTGATATCAGTCCAAATGATTTTGGGGTCCCCATTTTCTTTACAGCAGCCTGGTTAAAAGATAATTCTGTCTTTGTTAACAAGTTTACAAACTAATATTTTAAAAATTAGAACTTTCCCAAACACATATTGTGATACCTGCCTTATTATTAGCAGTTCTAATAATAAGTTCATGTAGTTTTGAAGAAGTTTTCTTTTATAGATTCATACATTTTTAAAAATTATAAAATATTAACTTTTTAAATTTTTAACATGTATAAATAACTATGATGTAATTTTAAAATGCATTTATTTACAAAAATAATAATGAGGTGCTTAGAATTTAGATGAAACAAAGAAATAAAACCCTTATGTTGGGCGGTGTCTTGCATTCAAAAATTTCATTTTTGTAGCAAGCGAGCACAACATAAGGGTTTTATTTCGGGTGTTATTCACTAAATTCTGATTTTACACAATATATTTATTGATTGAATAAAAATAATAATTTTTAGAACCAATTTATTATAAATAGAATAATATACTATGTAGAGTATTTACGGAGATTATTAATATATTATTGTAAAGCGGGTGCTTTAAAATGAAAAGTATATCCAATCAGATTATTACTAATATAAGGCGAGGATATTATAAGTATATTGGATCAGGATCTTGTAGAAAAGTGTATGATTTAGGTAATGGGTATGTAGTGAAGGTAGCGAAAAATAGGGCAGGCATAGCACAAAATAAAGCAGAATATACAATATCACTACATGATTATTCAAATTTATTTGCAAGAGTAATACAAGTTTCTAATGATTTTAAATTTTTAATAATGGAAAAAGCAGATAAGATAAATGATATCTCATACGTATGGGATTACTTTAATGTTTCAAATAAAAGAGAATTATTTAATATAGATGAGCTTCAAAAAATAAAAAAAGATTATAATTTAATCCTTGGAGATTTTGGAAAAAAAAGCAGTTGGGGAACCATAAATGGACGTCCGGTAATTATAGATTATGGTTTTACAATAAATGTAAGAAACAAATATTATAACTAATAAGTTTATGAATAAGCAGGGTAACCATATCCTGCTATAATACATAAATTAATTATACAACTATTAAGTAATATTTTTATTGAAAATAAAATTATTATCCTTATAATTTAAATGGTGTGGAAAAATAAATAATTTAAACATAGGAGATAAAATGGACAAAAGAATAGATTTAACAGAGGGGAATATTACAGAAAAGCTAGTGAAGCTTGCATTACCTATAATGGGAACATCTTTTATACAAATGGCCTATAATATGATAGATATGATATGGGTGGGGAAAGAAGGAAGTAATGCAGTTGCAGCAGTTGGGACTGCAGGGTTTTATCCATGGCTTGCAATGGCTTTTATAATGATTTCGAAGGTTGGTGGAGAAATAAAAGTTGCACAAGCAATAGGAAATAAAGATACTAAAAGAGCTAAATCGTATATTAAAGTAGCAATTGAGATAAATTTAATTTTAGCTTTAATATATTCAGTATTTCTATTAATATTTAATAGACAATTAATATATCTTTTTAATTTAGGAAATAATGATGTTATTTTAATGTCAAGGCAATATTTAATTATTGTGGCAATTGGAATGGTATTTTATTTCATAAATCCAGTTTTTACATCTATATTTAATGGACTTGGTAATAGTAAATCACCATTTAAAATCAATACCATAGGTTTAATGGCTAATATAATATTAGATCCATTATTAATATTTGGTGCTGGTCCTATACCTGCATTAGGAGTTATTGGTGCGGCCTTAGCAACTGTAGCTGCTCAAATTATAGTATCAATATGTTTTATATTTATGATAATAAGAAATAAAGATCATCTTTTTAATATTAAGTTATTTAGAAATATGGACTTTAAATACTATAATGTTTTGTATAAACTGGGGTTACCAGTAGCGGTACAAAGTGGTCTGTTTACTTTATTTTCTATGGCAATGGGAGTAATAGTTGCAAGTTTTGGACCAGTAGCAGTTGCAGCACAAAAGGTAGGATCTCAAATAGAATCAATATCATGGATGAGTGCAGATGGGTTGGCAGTCGCATTATCAACATTTGTAGGTCAAAATTATGGCGCAAGAAAATATGATAGGATCAATAAAGGATGTAAATCTGGAATAATAACAGCATTAGTTTGGGGGATTTTTACTACTGTTATTTTGGTTGTGTTTAATAGACAAATATTTTCTATATTTATAAATGAACCAGATGCAATACAAAAAGGTTCAGACTATTTAAGAATACTTGGATATTCACAATTATTTATGTGTATAGAAATTATTGTTTGTGGTATTTTCAAAGGAATTGGAAGAACATATATACCATCTATAATAAGCATAATATTTACTGGAATTAGAATTCCAATGGCTTATGTACTTAGCAAACCTAATTTTTTAGGTATTGATGGAATATGGTGGAGCATAACAATTTCAAGTATATTTAAGGGAATTTTATTATTAAGTATATTTAGTGTTCTTTATAAATTAAAGAAATTGTATAAAGAAATTAAAGAGAATTAAATTTTATGGAAAAGGTTTTGTAGATTAGCAATTGAGGCCCAGAGGAGATTTTTTCTCTTCTGGCTTTTTTTGTATAGGTAAAGTATAAAATTTTTGATGAGCTGACTAAAAAAGTGTAATAAAATCACATAATTCTATATACTAATTTTAGTATAATGGTTTTATATTAAGTTTAATTTGTATTTTTAAGAAGGGAGCTTATTAATGTTTGATACACTAATAAATAGCAAAAATATAAGTTTTATATTTGTATTTTTTCAAGGAATACTTTCATTTTTATCACCGTGCATATTACCACTTATTCCAATATATATAAGTTATCTTGCGGGAAATTCAAAAAAAGTAAGTGGTGATGGAATTATTACTTATGAAAGAAGAGAGGTATTTTTAAATACAGTATTTTTTGTACTTGGAATTTCTACTGTATTTTTTATACTAGGATTATCCTTTACAACTATTGGAAGGATACTTAATAGTTATAAAGTGATTATTAGTAGAATTTCAGGTATAATAATAATTTTTCTTGGTTTATTTCAATTAGGGTTATTTAATTTTGGATTTTTAAATAGGGAATTTAAAATTAAAGCTAAAATTAATTTTAATAATATGAATCCATCTGTAGCATACATTATGGGATTTACATTTAGCTTTGCATGGACACCGTGTGTTGGACCCGCATTATCTTCAATATTATTGCTTGCCTCTAGTGCAAAAACTACAATACTTGGAAATATGCTTGTTTTAGTTTATGCATTAGGATTTATAATACCATTTTTAATTTTGGGAATATTTACAACACAAGCACTTAATTTTATAAAGAAGAATAAAAAAATTGTTCAATATACCATAAAAGTTGGAGGAGTCATAATGGTTATAATGGGACTTATGACCTTTACTGGAGGTATAAATAATATAACTAAATATTTAAATAGCAATAATTCATACATTAATGAAGAAACAAAAGATAAAAAGATAGAAGATGAAAATAAAGCAGAAAATGATTATAGTGATGAAAGTAAGAATGAGCATAATGGTAGTAATAATAAAGATCTTATGGAGGCATTTGATTTTTCACTTACTGATCAATATGGAAATACTCATACCTTATCAGATTATAAGGGCAAAACAGTATTTTTAAATTTCTTTGCGACTTGGTGTGGTCCATGTAAAGTTGAGATGCCTCATATAGAGGAGTTATACAATGAACACAATTTAAATAATGATGATATTGTAATTATTGCTGTTTCAAATCCTGGTGGAAGAGAAAAAGATATGAATGGAGTAAAGCAGTTTTTAAAAGATGAAGGATATACGTTTCCAGTAGTTTTTGATGAAAGTGGAGAAGTTTTCTCAAAATATAATATAATGTCACTTCCAACCACATTTATGATAAATGAATATGGGAAGGTATATGGATATGTAAGTGGAGCATTAAGTAAAGATCAAATGGAAAGTATTATAAAGCAGACACAAGAAAATAAGTAATATTATATTATTAATAACCATAAAATAATATAAATAAATTAAATTTCAGTAAAGTGTGTATCATATTTACAATATATAAGTTGACATATAAATCCTATAATGTTACACTTTACAATGACAATTTAATATTAAAAAGGTGCTTGGTGCAATTATTAATTGCAGGCCAAGAGAATAGGGAAATGGGTGAAAGTCCCATACGGTCCCGCCGCTGTAATGGAGGAGTAGAAGCCATAATTATTTCTAAAATGTAATCTGATTTTTATTATATTCTGAAATAATTATAAAATCACTGTATATTTTTAGTATATGGGAAGATGGAGTACTGCTAAGATACCTAAGTCAGAAGACCTGCCTTTTTAATAGGCTATTACACTATGTTACGGACGATGGCAAAGTGTCTAAAATTTATTTCCATTAATTTGGAGGTAGTTTTGTCACGTCTTTTTATAGTTTATTCATTTAGAATAAACTATAAAAGGACTTTTTTATTACTTAAATAAGGAGGATAAATATGTCAAATAAACAAAAAAGATTAACTGTAATTGGACTTACTCTTTTAATTATGTTCGGATTTAATAAAGGTGTAAATGCAATGCATATTATGGAAGGATATCTGCCTGTTAAATATTGTATAGTATGGGGTGTTTTATGTATTCCATTTTTAATCTATGGATTTATTTCAATTAAGAAGACGGCAGCAGAACATAGAAAAACACTACTTATTTTAGCTATGGTAGGGGCGTATGCATTCGTACTTTCTGCATTAAAGATTCCATCAGTTACAGGAAGTAGTTCACATCCAACTGGAACAGGACTTGGCGCAATGCTTTTTGGACCAAGTGCCATGAGTATTATAGGAATTATAGTATTATTATTTCAGGCAATTTTACTTGCACATGGAGGACTAACAACTCTAGGTGCAAATACATTTTCTATGGCAATTGCTGGGCCATTTCTTTCATACGGAATTTATAAATTATGTGAAAAATTAAAAATAAACAGAATGGTTGGAGTATTTTTAGGGGCATGTTTAGGTGATTTATTCACATATTGTGTAACATCTTTCCAAATTGGACTAGCCTATCCATCACAAGTAGGAGGAGTAGGAGCATCAGTTGTAAAATTCCTTGGAATTTTTGCAATTACACAAGTTCCACTTGCTATAATCGAAGGTATATTGACTGCTGTTGTAGTTATGATTCTTGAATCATATGCAAAGCAAGAGCTTACTGAAATAGGATTTTTAAAAGGAGGAGTTATAAATGAGTAGTAAAGTTAAGACAGGTATAATTCTAATTCTTCTTTGTGTAATTATTGCAGTAGTTCCACTAGCATTTATAAAAGATTCAGAATTTGGTGGGTCAGATGATGAAGCGTCAAACGCAATAAGCAGTATACTTGAAGTTGATGAATACAAGCCTTGGTTTTCACCTATTTATGAGCCACCAGGTGGGGAAACAGAATCTTTATTATTCTGCCTTCAAGCAGCTATTGGTGCAGGAATATTTGGGTTCGGACTTGGTACATTAATGGAAAGAGGAAGAAATAGAAAAGAAAAATCAAAATAACTTTTAAAGGGGAAATGAAAGATGATAATGATAGATAAACTTGCATATTCGTCCAAATTAAGATATAAAAGTCCATGCTTGAAATCATTTGTTGCAGTAAGTACACTATTTATATGTGTAATAGCACGTTTACCTCTCATTTCATTATTAATCCTTTTATGTATGGGAAGTCTTACCGTATTTATTGGTAAGACTTCTTTAAAATATTATTTGAAATTAATGATTATTCCACTAGGATTTCTAATTTTAAGCACTATAGCTATAATTGTTAACATCTCTGATGAACCTCTATCTTCAATTTCAATTGCACTACTTGGAAAATACATATCTATAACGACAGCATCTTTTTATTATGGTTGTAATTTAATTTTAGTTTCACTTGCAGCAGTGTCATGCTTATATTTCTTATCTTTATCAACTCCAGTGATTGATTTGTTATATGTACTTAAAACAATACATTGCCCAGAGCTAATTATTGAATTATTACTATTAATTTATAGATTCATTTTTGTGTTATTAGATATATCAAATTCTATTTATACTTCCCAAAAATGTAGATTAGGTAATAGAAATTTCAAAACATCATTAAAATCTGCAAGCAGTTTATGTGCAGTAATGTTTATTCGTGCATTAAAAAAATCTTCAATGTTATATGATTCAATGGAATCAAGATGTTATGACGGGCGAATAAATGTTTTAAAAAGATATGTAAAGGCAGAAAGAAAAGAAATTATTTTATCAATAATTTTTGAAGTAGCATTAATAATTATAGCAATTATTTGTTGGAGGTCTATATGAGTGATAGTATTTTAAAGGTTGCAAATTTAAGTTATGTGTATGAAGATGGAACAAAAGCACTAAAAAAAATAGATTTTAATATAAAAAAAGGTGAGAAGATAGCTTTTATAGGTGGAAATGGTTCAGGTAAATCTACCATGTTTTTATGCTTAAATGGTGTACTTAGACCTACGAGTGGGAATATTTATTATGAAGATAAGCAAATAGAATATACAAGAAAAGGATTATTAGATTTGAGAAGTAAAGTCCAGATAGTTTTTCAAGATCCAGACAATCAGCTATTTTCAGCAAGCGTTTATGAAGAAATCTCGTTTGGAATTTTTAATTTGGGAATAGATGAAAAGGTAGTTGAAAGAAAAGTTAATGAAGTTATAAAGGAATTGGAAATTGAACCTTTTGTAAATAAACCAACACATTTTTTAAGTGGAGGACAAAAAAAGAGAGTTTCTATTGCAGATATTCTTGTTATGGATCCAGAGGTCATAATATTAGATGAGCCAACATCTGCCTTAGATCCGAAATATACAAATGTTGTGAATAATCTTATTGATGAACTAACTGAAAATGGTAAGACAGTTATTTTATCAACTCATGATGTAAATCAAGCATTAAAATGGGCTGATAGAATTTTTGTGTTTATGGATGGAGAGATAGTAAAAGAAGGAAGGCCGGAAGACATATTTTTAGATGATGAAACATTAAATAAAGCAAATTTATTAGTACCATATACAATAAAATTATATAAAAATCTTTTGCGTAAAGGAATTTTAAATGAAAATTTAAAAGTACCTAAAACTATTGAAATTTTAGAAAAATATATAGAAGAAAGTTTTGAAAGTAAGAAGGGATAAAATATGCATTTAAAGCAAAGAAATGCAGTAACATATGCCATTTTAGCTGCTGTTTTGTATGGAACAATGGTACCTTTCTCATTATTATGTAAAAGCTCAGAAAGAACTAGGTGCAGCCAAAATAAGTGCATACTATGCTATAGCACCGTTTGTGGGAGCATTTATTTCAGTAATAGTTTTTAGAGGAGAATTCACTATGAATTTTTTTGTAGGCCTAATAATCATGATTATTGGTACCTATCTTGCAGCATAAAAAATATAGAGTTATATCAAATACATTTGATTTAGATCTATATTTTTATTTTAAAATTAATTATGAATTTAGCGCTGCCTCTTAATGCTATTTTTGAAAACATCTTAATTATGACAATTAACAAGTTCTTTTTAGTAGCGAAATAAAAGAATGAAAAAAAATATACTATTTTATTGAAAGAGTGTTAAAAATAAAATATAATTATTAATATATTTAATAATTATGAAGAGGGGATGAATTATATGTCGATAAAAACAAGAAAAGTAGCGATTATTGGTACAGGTAATGTAGGATCACATTGTGCATTTTCTTTAGCACTTCAAGGTGTATGTGATGAAATCATATTCATAGATAAAAATGAAGTGAAAGCAAATGCAGAAGCAGTAGATTTAAGTGATACAATTTCATATCTTCAACATTACGTTGAAAGTAGAAAAGGTACATTTGAAGACTGCTCTGATGCAGATATTGTAGTAGTAAGTCTTGGAGTGCCTCCAGCACCTAATAAAAGCAGACTTGATTTTTTAGAAGGTACACTTAAAGAAGTAGATACAATTATAGATCCAATATTAAATTCAGGGTTTGATGGTATATTTGTAGTAATATCTAATCCGGTTGATGTAGTAACACACTATATATATGAAAAAACAAACTTTCCTAAAAATAAGGTGTTTGGAACTGGAACAACATTAGATTCATCAAGACTTAGAAGAATACTTTCAAAGGAAACAGGAATTGATCCAAAATCAATACAAGCTTATTCAATGGGTGAACATGGCGATTCACAAATGGTTCCTTGGTCACATGTATACTTAGGTGGTAAACCATTATTAGATTTAATGAAAGAAAAGCCAGATACATTTGGTAAACTTAATTTAGATGATATAGCTAAGAGAGCAGCTTTTGCAGCTTATGAAATCATCGAAGGAAAAGGATGTACTGAATTTGGCATAGGTGTTGGCTTAACTGAAATAGTAAAAACAATTTTACACAATGAAAGAAAAATACTTCCAGCAACTACATTATTAGAAGGACAATATGGACAAACTGATGTATTTGCAAGTGTTCCAGTTGTTATGACTAAAGATGGAATAGAAGAAATTGTTGAAATTAATCTTACAGATGATGAACAAGAAAAGTTCAGTAATTCATGTGCAATAATTAAAGAATATATAGAAAAAGCAAAACATATAAAATAGTATTAAAAATTTGTAGGAAATAAATAAAAGGCTTTTATTTATGTAGGATAAGAAGGAGTAAATATGGATAATTCAAAAGCTTTAATACCATTGATTGTAGTTTTAGTTTATATAGCAATATTAATGGTGATTAGTATAGTAGTTTCAAGAAAGCAAAAGAAAGATGGGGAAGCATTTCTTCTTTATAAAGGAAAAAATAATGCATTCATTACAGCAGTTACAGTAGCTGGACTAGCTATTGGAGGAGCATCAACTATTGGTATTGCCGAAAATGCTGTTAGTGATGGAATGAGCGCTGGATGGTACAATATTGCATGGGCATCTGGAGCTGTAATGGCAGCTTTCTTCGTAATTAACAAGTTTAGAAAGACAGGGTATAACACAATTGCAAAAATGCTTAATGATATATATGATAAAAAAGCTATATTTATAGTTATAGTAGCACAAGTTATTATGCAGTGCGCAATCATATCATTACAATATAAGGCTGGAGGAGCAATACTTGCAAGCCTTCTTCCAAATATTTTTGATTCACAAAATGGAACATTCTTTAGCTTTATAATGTTTATGATAATATCATTTGTTGGAGGGATGGGCTCAGCAAGTATAAGCAATATTTTCAATATTTCTTTAATCTATTTTGGAATATTAACAACAACAGGAATTATTTTGTTTACTAAGAATGCAGAAATAGGAATGACAGGACTTAATGCAGCTATAAATATGAATGCATCAAGTGCACAAAATTTCTTTAATCCTATTGAAGGGCATTCAGGTATCGTAATATTTAGTATAGTAGCACTTATAATAACCATGGTTGCTAATTGCACATCACTTCAAGGGGTTGTTCAAATTGGGTTAACTTCAAAAAGTGATAAAGATGCTAAAAAAGGTTTTATAATTGCAGCTATTATAATGGTACCACTTGGTTTTTTATGTGCACTTCTTGGAATATGTGCAAAAGCAATATATCCAGACTTAGAGCCTGCAACAAGAGCTCTTCCTGTGATTATTTTATCTCTTAATCCATTAATAGCTGGAATTACTTTAGCAGGACTTTGGGCTGCTGATATGTCAACTGCATGCAGTATGCTAATTGGATGTTCAACTACAGTTAGCCAAGATATCTTATGTAAAACAAAATTAAAAGACAGTATAAACAAAAATTCTCTTATAGCTAATAAATTAATAATTTTAGGAATAGGTCTTGTAACATATATTATTTCTATGGGGCAAGGCCAGATATTAGCCACTATAAAAGTAGCATTATCTTTATCAATTCCATGTTCAATAGTAGTCTTAGGTGGAATATGGTTTAGAGAAAATGTTTCAAGAAAATCTGCTTTTTATACAATATTTTCAGGGATAATTGTTATAGGTGCATGGCTTATTTTTCCTATAAAAACTCAGTTCTCGGATATACCTGTTTTAAGTGTAATATGCAATGATATTGCATATATAATGCTTATAATATGTGGTGGAGTATTTGTTATTTCTAATTGTGTATTTAAAGAAAAAGTATCAAATCTAAGGAAAATATATGATTAATTTAGGTTAGATATACTAAAATCTTGTTTTTATGATATAATTCAAAAGAAACGAGGTGTTTAAAGAAATGGCAAAGAAAAATAGTAGAAATACAGATATTCTTAAAGATAGTAAAGACACTACTTCGCCTAAAGTTTATTCTATTCTTGTGAATCTTGTAAATAATGACAGAGAAGATTTAGCAGAAGATGTGTTAAAAATAGATTACTTATTAGATTATACAAATAGATGTATAAAAGATAAAGATATTAAAGAAGCTAAAGAAACTATAAAAATAGCAGAAGATAGAATGAACAAAATAAAAGAATCTGGATTTGAAATAGATTATCTTGACTACGTATATGAAGGTATTAAGTCTAAATTAAAATAATTAAAGATACGAGTAGTAATATAATAATTATATTATTACTCGTATCTTTATTTTAAATGAAATTGTATAAAATTTATTTGTCTACAGGATTAACTAAGTAATCATAATCTATATCTGTAATTGTAATGTTGCTTAATTTTAAATTACTTCCTAAATCTAGAATTTTATGTTTTTCCCCAATTATCTTAACTTTTGGCCTTAATGGATTACTATGATTTTCTTTTATTACAACAGCAGTTTTATTATTGCTTAATTTTACACTCATTCCAACAGGATAAGGAGAAATCTTTTTTAAAAATGCCTTTACAATATCATAATCAAAAAGAGTTCCACATCCGCCCATAACATATTCAATTGCTTCAGATGGCTTAATTGGTTTCCTATAGGATCTATTTCCAGTAAGTGCATCATATACATCAGCAACAGCTATTATACGACCAAATAGTGGGATATTATTCCCTTTTAATCCTTTAGGATAGCCTGTACCATCATATTTTTCATGATGAGCTAATATTCCAAAATATATTTTATCTGTAATAGCCAAGTTAGAATCAACAAATTTACCACCGATCTCTGGGTGAGATTTTACAATTTCATATTCTTCATTTGTGAGCTTAGAAGGCTTGTCTATTATACTATGAGGAATGTTTATTTTTCCTATGTCGTGAAGTAAAGCAGAAACTCCAAGCTCTACCAACTCATCTTTATTCATATTTAAGCCTGTACCGATTGCTAAAGATAGAACAGTTACACTCAATGAGTGATAATATGTGTTATTATCGTATGTTTGTAAATCAGTTATACCAATAGAAGTATTGCCGGCTTTTGTAATTTTATTCACCAAATTTGAAGAAATATTTTCAATTTGTTCAATATTTTTTATATCCAAGATTTTTCTTTGTGTTTCGCATACTGTAAAGATATCCTTAACCGCAGATACGGCTTCATCTTTTAGAGAATCATCAATTAATCTTTTTATTTCAATTTTATTTTTTATCCCATCCTCTATATATACACCATGTATATTAAATAACTTAAGCTTGTCTATTAAATTAGATGTTAGCATTTTTTTCTTTTTTAAAAGGTATGCATCAGAATAATTACAGCCGTTTATAGAAATATCAGCGGATAATTTCATGCCTGGTTTTAAGTTAGATATGGGGACGTAAATCATTATGATATACTCCTTTCGTTTAAATATGTCGAATTTATGAAAAATCTGCAACAATATACGACACAATAAATATATATAAGTAAAAATTATTATCTTAACTATTATTTTATCAGAAGTAGTAATATAAAACAATCTTGCTAAAGTAGAAGCTAAAGTTTGTATAATAATATTATGTGAAATTTTATCGATATATTTCATAATAAAGTAAATAAGTTTGATTATTAAGTACTTTAAAGTTATAATTTATTTTGGAAAAGAAATTAGGGGATATTAATATAATAAATTAATAGAAATAGAAAATTATCATATATAAAGAGGTGTAATTTAAATGTTATTAGATAGAAATGAAAAGTGTTGGTGTGGCAGTGGACTTAAATATAAAAAATGTCACTTGGATTTTGATCAAAAATTAGAGAGTTATAAATTAAAGGGTATAATGGTTCCTTCAAGGGATCTCATAAAGAGCCAAAAAGATATAGATGGAATTAAAAAAAGTGCAGAAATAAATAATGGGGTTTTAGATTTAGTTGCAAGCAAAATAAAAGCAGGTATGTCTACAGCTGAAATAGATACTTTAGTATACGATTATACAGTATCACATGGAGGAATTCCTGCACCACTTAATTATGATGGATTCCCTAAGAGTGTTTGTACATCAATTAATGATGAGGTTTGTCATGGTATACCAGACGAGAATATAATATTAAAAGATGGTGATATAGTTAATGTTGATGTATCAACAATACTTGATGGATACTATTCTGATGCTTCAAGAATGTTTATGATAGGAAATGTCAGTGATGAAGCAAGAAGACTTGTAGAAGTCTCAAGAGAATGTATGATAAAAGGAATTGAAGCAATTAAACCTTGGGGATTTTTAGGCGATATTGGTGCTGCATGTGGAGAACATGCACATAAAAATGGATACACAATAGTTAGAGCCTTAGGTGGCCATGGAGTTGGTAATGAATTTCATGAGGATCCATTTGTACCTCATATAGGTAAGGCTGGTACTGGAATGTTACTTGTTCCGGGAATGGTACTAACAGTTGAGCCTATGGTTAATGCTGGAGATTATGATGTATATGAAGATGCTGATAATGGATGGACTATTTATACTGCAGATGGTTCATTATCATCACAATGGGAGCACACAGTTTTAATTACCGATACAGGTGTTGAGATTATTGCTAAATAAATTATATAGATATCAGTTTAAAGCGCAAAAATAATATCATAATATAAGCAATGAAGCTGCTATTTAGATAGATTAAATTTATTTAAATAGTAGCTTATTATTTACAGGAAGAATCATAAATAATAAGGAGGATATATGAATGCCTTTCAAAGTCTTATTACCGCAAGATATGGATAGTTCAGGAAAAGATTTATTAATTAAAAATAATATCGAAATAAAAATGGGAACAGGTATAGATGAGAAGATTTTAATTAGAGAAATAGAAGATTGTGATGGTGTTATTACACGTACTGCTATCATTACAGAAAATGTTATAAAAGCTTCAAAGAAGCTAAAGGTAATCGCAAAGCATGGTGTTGGAGTTGATATGATAGATGTTGATTTTGCAACTAAAATGGGGATAAAAGTAGTTAATGCAGGTGATTCAAATAAATTATCAGTTGCTGAATACACAATAGGACTTATTATAGCACTGGCTAAGAATTATTTTATATATGATAGTGAGCTTAGAAAAGGAAACTTTGAAATTAGAAATATTAAAGGAATGGACTTAGAAGGTAAAACATTAGGACTCATAGGTTTCGGTAAAATTGGACAATTAGTGGCTAAAAAAGCATCTTTAGGTCTTGGAATGAAAATACTAGTATATAAAAGAAAAGTAGGTAACAAGAAAGTTATTGATGGAATAGAATTTACAGAGGAATTGAATCACGTACTTAAAAACGCAGATTTTTTAAGTTTACATATTCCATATACAAAAGATACTAAAAAGCTTATTGGTAAAAATGAAATCTCATTAATGAAAAAAGAAGCTTTTCTGATTAATACAGCACGTGGTGAAGTAATAGATAATGATGCACTAGCGGATGCGTTAGAATGCAGAAAAATTGCAGGAGCTGCAATTGATGTATTTGAAAATGAAATTCCAACAGTAGATAATAAGCTTTTTAAACTTGAAAATGTTATAGTAACGGATCATGCAGCAGCATTTTCTAATGAAGCACTTCAAAGAATGTCATATGAGGCAGCAATGGGAGTAGTAGAGGTATTAAACGAAGATAAAGTCACTTATCTTGTAAATAAAATATAAGAATTTAATGATTAAGAGAAATACTTTTAGGTTAATTTATATTAATTCTAAAAGTATTTCGTTTATACGGATAAGTTATTAAAATGAAAAGATATCATATAAATATAGTAATTAATAATATGTTTAGGTGGTTTTATGAATGATATTTCAAAAAATCAATTATATTATGACGAAAATTCATTTAACTATTTAGTTGAATATAGAGGAGATTTTAAAAAATCTATAGAAAAAATTAACTATGCAACAGGAGCTGCAATAACAAATACCATAGGAGTAATATCTGTACCCAAAAAATATTATAATAGATTGTTACAAGATGTCCCAGAAATTATTTTTACGGATTTTAGAAATATGTTCGTATTACAAGAATCTGTAGTTTCAGAAATAGATAATATAACGAAGGTTAAGATAAATCCATATTTGTCACTGACGGGAAAAGGCGTACTAATTGGGATTGTTGATACTGGTATAGATTATCTTAATGAAGAATTTATAAGAGAAGATGGAACGTCAAGAATTTTAAGTATATGGGATCAAAATATACGTGACAATAGTGATGATAATATGTACATTGGAAAAATTTATACTAATGAAAAAATCAATATGGCAATTGAAGAATATAGAAAAGATAATGATCCATATAAAATTGTACCTACAAAAGATGAAGTAGGTCATGGAACTAAAATAGCAGGAATAATAGGCGCAAGGGGATATAATGAAAGCATGGAGGGAGTAGCAAAAGATTGTGATTTTGTTATAGTTAAATTATTAGAATCTCAAGAATCAAAAAAGATACTAAGAGAAAATGGAATTAATAATATTCCTGTATATAATAATTCTGAGTTACTTACTGGTATAGAGTATTTAAAAAATTATGCTCTAAAAGAAAATAGACCAATGATTATTTGCTTATGCATTGGGACAACAGAAGGTAGTCATGATGGAAATAATCTGATATCTAGATATATAACGTCTATAGCTACAATAAGGGGACTAGTAATAGTAGCTGGTGTTGGAAATGAAGGTAGTTCTGCAGGACATGTATCTGGAAATATAAATGATATAGAAGAAGTAAAAAAAATAGAATTAAAGGTATCCAAAGATATGAAAAATTTCTCGTTTAATATTTGGGTGCAAAAACCTAATAGAATTACGGTAAGCATAATTTCTCCTAATGGAGAAGATTCAAAATTCATAAATCCAAGTATTAATAACATTAATATAATCAAGTCAAAAAAAATAAAATATGTTTTTACAAATACAGATATGTCAGTCAATTATTATACACCTGAGCATTTCACTGGGCACCAAGTTGTAAGCATTTCCTTTAAAAACATAAAAGCTGGCATATGGAAGATTATTTTAAAAACGGAATTCAAATCAGATGGAAGATATGATATATGGCTGCAGCCTAATAATACGTTGCCAGAAGGCACAATGTTTCTTGAGCCTGATCCTGAAATAACATTAACGATTCCTTCAACTGCGAGGAAAGTAATTACTGTAGCATATAGCAGAAGTGATAAAAATATTCTAGTATCAGAGTCTGGAAGAGGTTTTAATTCTAATAATTTGATTAATCCAGATATTGTTTCTGAAGGAATTAATATAAAAACAACAGGATTATCTAATAGTATAACAACATTATCAGGAAGCTCTGCTGCTACTGCGATTGCTGCAGGAGCATGTGCTTTGCTTTTACAATGGGGAGTAATAGATGGAAATGATATAACGATGTATTCTACAAAAATTAGAAGCTATTTTATCTATGGAGCTAGGAGGGATGCTCTTTATAAATATCCTAATAAAGAATTAGGATATGGTAATTTAGATTTACTAGGAGTATTCAATGTACTCAGCAAATCATATAGAAATTATCATGTGAAATTTTCACATGATAATTATGAAGAATTTTATATAAATAATTTATTTATAAGAATTCCATGTGGAGGTAAAGAGTATAATGAATAATAATATTGAAGAATCATTAAATATTTTTAGGGATATTAATTATAGTCATTATATAGTTCAATATCAAGGGGATATTGAATATGAAATTTCTAAAAAATCAGGATACTATGTTACTTTAATTAATGATAAATTTGCAATTGTATCAATGCCTTTATCTTCAAAATTATTTGTTGGAGAGAAAGATTTAAAATCAATAGTATATATTAAATCGCCAGAAAGATATACACTTCAGCAGATGTCTCCAATTGAATCAGCTCAAATCAGACCATTACAATTGGAATTACCACTAAATCTAACAGGAAAAGATGTTATAGTAGCTATGTTAGATACAGGAATTGACTATTTAAATGAAGAGTTTATGGATTCTCATGGTAATACAAGAATTGAATGCATATGGGATCAAAATATTCTAAGCCAAAGCAATGGTATTAATAATGAAGTGACTTTTGGGCAGGTATATAGCAAAGAAAAAATTCAAGAAGCTATTACAGCATTTAGAAATGGACAATCACCCTATGATATTGTACCAACTATAGACGAAATAGGACACGGAACAAGCATGGCTGGAATAATAGGAGCTTCTGGGAAAAATCCTGAATTAAAGGGCGTAGCAAGCGATTGTAGTTTAATTTCAATAAAACTTATAGAAGATTATGAATACAAAAATAAATATAATATAAAAATTCCAATCTTTAACATTACAGCAATTTTTTCAGCATTGGAATTCTTGTATAGATATGCACTAAAAAATAATAAACCGATGGTTATTTATTTTCCGTTAGGCACCAATTCAGGAAATCACAAAGGTAATGGGATTTTAGAGGAGTATATAGAGTCGATTTCAGCTAATAGTGGTATAGTAATAGTTACTGGAACAGGTAATGAAAGAGAAAAAAGAAGGCATGCATCTGGAGTTATAGATAAAGAAGGTGGAATGAGCTTGATCGATTTAGAAATCTCTCCAGAGCAAAAACATTTATGGGTTGAAATATGGGCAGATGCACCGAATATATTTTCTATAGATATTTTATCTCCATCTGGAGAAAATACAGGAATTATAGAAGCTGCAATTAATTCAACAGATTTTCATACATTTATTTTTGAAGAAACATCAATAATTGTAAAAACATATTTGCCAGAAGAAAATACAGGTGACGAATTAATATGCATAAATTTTTATAATTTGCAACCAGGAATATGGAAACTTAGAATTATTGGAAATATGATATTAGATGGAAAATTCAATGTCTGGATTCCACAAGAAGGAATATCTTTAGGAGATACACATTTGAGTCCTTCAGATCCATATGGAACTTTAATGAACCCAAGCAGTTCAGACTATATAGTTGCTGTAGCAGCATATAATCAAAACAATAATAATGTTTTGGCATATTCTGGAATGGCATTTGTTGATAATTATAAAAATATAATAGATGTAGCAGCTGGAGGTGTAAATACATTAGCAGTTGCACCAAACAATAAAACAAGCATTGTTAATGGAACTAGTGTTGCAGCTGCAATAGTATCAGGAGTATGTGCGATGTTATTTGAATGGGGAATTATTAATAAAAATGATCCATATATATATTCACAAAGTATAAAGACATATTTATCAAGGGGGACTAATAAAAGAATTGGAGATATATATCCGAATCCACAATGGGGATATGGAATGATCAATGTTTTAAAAATGTTTGAGAATATGACATAGAATATTATTTTATAATTTTATTGTTTTGGTTATAATAAAGGGTATAGTAAATAACAAATTATTATGTGTAATTAAATAGATATTTATACATTTTTATAAGGAGCAATATTTTTAATGAATAATAAAGCGTTAGAAGTTTTAGAAAAGTACTTTGGATATAAATCATTTAGAAAAGGACAGGAGCAGATAATTGCAGCAATACTTAAAGGTAATGATGTACTTGGAGTAATGCCTACAGGCGGTGGTAAATCAATATGTTATCAGATACCTGCCCTTGTTTTTGAAGGAATGACTATTGTAATATCTCCACTTATTTCTTTAATGAAAGATCAAGTAGATACATTAAAGGAAATGGGAATAGACGGTGAATATATAAATAGTACACTTTCTGAGAGTGAAGAAACAGAAATATATAATAAGATTAAAAGTAGCCAAATAAAAATACTTTATGTTGCACCAGAAAGATTAGAATCAATGGAATTTTTAAGCGTGATTTCAGAATGTAGTATCTCGCAAATTGCTATTGATGAAGCACATTGTATTTCTCAGTGGGGGCATGATTTTAGAAGCAGCTATAGAAAAATATATGGATTTATATCATTATTAAAAGAGCGACCTGTTGTAACTGCTTTTACTGCAACAGCATCAGATGAAGTACGCGAAGACATAATTAATTTACTTAAATTAAATAATCCTAAAATATTTATAACAGGTTTTGATAGAGAAAACTTATATATAAATATAATAAAGGGAGAAAATAAAAATAAGTTTTTATATAAGTATATAGAAAATAATAAAGATGTATCTGGAATTATATATGCTGCAACAAGAAAAGAAGTAGAGAAAATATACGAGGATTTATGTAAAAGAGATTTTAATATATCATATTATCATGGTGGATTAAGTGATGAAAAAAGAAGAGAAAACCAAGAAAGCTTTATTTATGATAGAACTAATATAATGGTAGCTACAAATGCTTTTGGTATGGGAATAGATAAACCAAATATAAGATATGTAATTCATTATAATATGCCAAGAAATATAGAAAGTTATTATCAGGAAATAGGAAGAGCAGGAAGAGATGGTGAAAAGTCTGAATGTATACTTTTATATTCACCACAGGACGTTCATATACAAAGATATTTAATAGAAAATTCAATTGAAAATCCTGAAAGAAAAAATATGCAGTATAAAAAGCTTCATCAAATGAATGATTTAGTATTCAGTAATGATTGTTATAGAAAATATTTGTTATCATATTTTGGCGAAGAACCAAATGAGAATTGCAATAACTGTAGTAATTGTCTAAATGAAGGTGAAGTTGTAGATAAAACTACTGATGCACAAAAGGTGCTTTCATGTATATATAGAATGAAAACAAAATTTGGTGCTACAATTCTTGTAGATGTATTAAGAGGGTCAAAGAATAAAAAAGTTTTAGATTTGAAATTTAACGAATTATCCACTTATGGAATAATGAAGGACTATTCAAGTGAAGAATTAAAAACATTTATAAATACTCTTATTTCGCATGGATTTATATCTGTTTTTGAAGGGACTTATCCTGTTCTTGGATTAAATGATATGTCTAGAAAAGTTCTTGTTGGAGAGCAAAAAGTATTATTTAAAGAAATTAAGGTATCAAAGAAATTAAGTGAAGATAATGAATTGTTTGAATTATTAAGAAGACTTAGATTTAACTTAGCAAGTGAGCATAATGTACCACCATATGTTATTTTTGGTGATGCAACTTTACGTGAAATGGCTTCTAAATATCCAAGTAATAGAGAACAGATGCTTGAAATTACAGGGGTTGGTGGAACTAAATATGAAAGATACGGAAATGAATTTGAAAATTTAATTAAAGAATATGTTATTGACAATAATATAAAACTTGAAAATGAGAATGATAAAAGTAGTGATGAAAAAATAAAAAATCATGAAAGTGATATATTAGAAGTTCAAACAGATATAGATTTATATAAAAGCTTAAGAAGTATAAGAAATGATTTAGCTAAAAAAGCTAATACATTACCACAAGCAATTTTGAGTATGAATACTCTAAAAGAAATTAGTGGAAGGTATCCAAAAACATTAGATGAGCTAAAAGATATATCAGGAATCGGTCCTAAAAAAATAGAGTCATATGGGGAGATAATAATCAATGAAGTTAATAATTATATATTAAAGAATAATATAGATGCTGTTTGGCAGGAGAAAAAAAGAAAGAAAGTAATAATAGATAATGAAACTAGAAAAGTAGATGAAATCGCAATAGACATGTTAAAAAATAATATAAAAATAGATGAAGTGTCAAAAGAAATTGAAGTTTCAATTTCTACAATTTTAGGATATGTTACAGATTATATTAAAGAATTTGGTGAAAATGGTTTTAATATAAATTTAAATGATTTTTATAATGAAGAGGAAGAAGAAACTATATTAAAGGCAATAAATAAAGTGGGATATGAAAAAATAAGTTTAATTAAAAAAGAATTACCAGATTATATTAAATATGAGGCGATAAGAGCTGTTATATTAAAAGAATTTTTTAAAGCCTAGATATTTGTGAAGGAATTTATAAGGAATAATATTAAGTTTTTTAAATATAATTATAGTGTATATAAATATATAAGAGGTGTATTTAAACTTTGGATCCATATCAAATTTTAGGTATAGATAGTAATGCATCAGAAGAAGAAATTCAAGCTAGATATCAAGCACTAATAGAGGAATATACAAAAAATCAAGATGAAACTACTCAGGAAAAAATAAAGCTTTTAAATTCAGCTTATGATATTCTTATAAACAAGGATATATATAAAGAAGTAAGAGCCTTCATAGAACATAAAAATTTTGCTGCGGCAGAAGCAAAGTTGAACTTATTATCTGATAGAAACAGTGCAGAATGGAACTATCTTCAAGGATTTGTTGCTGTACAAAAGGGATGGTTTGAATCTGGTCTTAATTATTTAAAAAGATCAGTAGAGATTGATCCAAATAATATTGAATATATGAATAGCCTAAATACCCTTCAAGCAAGAGTGCTTGATTATGCTTCTAGATATGCTCAAAAAGGCGTAAAACCACAATCTCAAAATAATATGAATGGTTGTGGTGGGGGGAATAATGGTGGTAATGGCGGAATGTGCTAATAATTAAATTTTATAATAAAGTATCATTGAAATTACGAAAGTATGTTTAATGATACTTTATTTATTGCAATTTATAATATTGTAATTTAATTAATTGTAAATTATAAATACTAAATGATATAATTAATTTTTAAAGTAAAGAGATTGGAATAATATTAAATACAAAAGGATGGTGAATTAATGAAATTATCAAAATTTGAAGAACTTATAATAAATAATTCTTCAAAATATAACATTGAAAAAGGTAAGGAACTTTTGAAAAATAAAGAATTACTCAAATTAAACGTTCATAAAAATGATTATATTTATAATATATATGGTAGTTTTAAGAAAGAAAATAGTAATGAATTTTTTAGTAGCCATCTAAAGATTGATACAAAAAATGAGAAAATAATTTCATGCAGATGTGGATGTGATTATTTTTTAGATATATCTAAAAATGATAAGAATATATATATGTGTAAGCATTTATACGCAACAGGATTTAAATTTACAGAAGCAGCTAAAGCAAATCTAAAGAAAAAAAGTCCTGAAAACATTAAAAAAAATATTTTGAACAAGTTATATTATATTGATGAAATTAAAAATATTAATAACTCTGTAGAAAAAACTAAACTTACTCTAAGTATTAGTATTAAAGAAGTTGTTGAAACTAATGGAAAAAATTTTGATATAAGTTTGTATATAAACAATGAACATTCGTACCCAGTATTAAGTATTAATGAATGGTTAAATAGCTATTTTAATAAGGAAGAATATATAATAGGAAAGGGTCTTATCTATACATATAAAAAATATTATTTTTCTAAGGAAGATAAGGAGTTATTAGAATACTTATATGAATATTCCTGTGAATTTAATTCAAATAAAAGTACTGTAAGAGTATCAAATAAATTTTTAAGAAGGCTTTTTAGTAAGTTAATAGATAGAAAAGTTAAATTAATATTCAATTCAACTACATATTTGTGTAATATTAAAAAGTCTGATTTACCATTATTTTTTACTTTAAAGCAGATGAAGGATAAGTACATATTAACAACAAGAAAGAATCATCCGATTCCTTTAAATGATCGATTTGATGTGTTTATGTATGATAAAGATATTTATATACCATCATCAGAGCAAATAGAAATATATAAGGTTTTATTTAATGAGCTTAAAAATAAAAATGTGATAGAAATAAATAAGAATATATCTATAGAAGAGCTAAAAGATCTATTGGCATATTTGAATATTGCAAGTGAAAAAATAAATTTAGATAATAATATAATTGAAATTATAAATAAAAATACAGAAGTCATTTTATATTTTAAAAAACAATCAGATAGATATATATGTAATGCAGTATTAATTTGTGACCATGAAGAAGTTGATTATAAAACTGTTATTAATGATAGAAATTTATATGAGAAATATGGTAAAAAGCTTAGAATTATAGAAAGTGAATTAAATAAAAATAGATTTTATTATAGAAATGAAACATTTGAGTTTTTAGGTACAGATGATGAATACTACGATTTCTTAAAATATGGAATAAAAAATCTAAATAATATTGCTAAGATTAATATCTCAAATAATGATAATTTCTTTAACTTTAAAAAAATTGAGTTTAGTGATTTTAGCTTAAATATAAATAGAGATAATAAATATGATTTTTCATTTAAATTAGATAAAATAAATGAATATGATTTTAAAAATATTATAAAAGAATATAAAGATAGCAAGTCATATATAAAGTTAAGTGATGGCAGCTATATAGATTTAAATAATACAGAAATATCTAATATATTAGATATATTTAGCATACTGAATATAGAAAGTGAAAAATCTATTTTGGATATTAATAAATTGTATTATTTAAATGAAAAGATAAAAGATAATAAATCATTCTTAGAAGTAAGAAAGAATTTAGAGAATGTAATAAAAGAAATTACAGATATTGGTGAGCTGAAATTTACAATTCCAGATGATTTAAATGGAAACCTAAGAGGTTATCAGATGGAAGGCTATAAATGGTTTAAAAGCCTAAGTTATTTTAATTTGGGTGGAATTTTAGCAGATGAAATGGGACTTGGAAAGACAATTCAGACAATTACATTTTTACTGTCAGAGAAACTAAAAAAGTCTTTAGTAGTTGTACCGACTTCTTTAATATATAACTGGATATCAGAATTTAATAAATTTGCACCTGCTTTAAAAATAGGAATTGTTTATGGTGATGCTAAGGAAAGAAAAAAAATAATTCAAGATAGCGATAAATATAATATTTTAATTACTACTTATGGATTGTTAAAAAATGATATTGATGATTATAAAGAAATAAATTTTGAATATTTAATTTTAGATGAAGGACAAAATATCAATAATTATAAAACTCAAACTGCAAAAGTGGTAAGGGAAATTAATTCAAGTATTAGATTTGTATTAACAGGAACACCTATTGAAAATAATCTTATTGAATTATGGAGTATTTTTGATTTTATAATGCCTGGGTATTTATATTCAAAAGATGAATTTACAAGAAAATTTTTAAAAGATGATAAAAATATGTTAGAAGAGCTTAAGTTACTAATAAGTCCATATATCTTAAAAAGAAACAAAAAAGATGTTTTAAAAGACTTGCCTGATAAAATTGAAAATAAAGTTCTAGTTACGCTTCCTAAAAAGCAAAAAGAATTATATGATTCACTGCTCTTAGAAATAAAAAATAAAATTAATAATGAAAGAGGAAAGGAAAATACGATTGAATTATTTTCATATTTAATGAAACTTAGACAAATGTGTTTAGATCCATCATTGATTTTGGAAAGTTATAGTGGCAATAATGGAAAGCTCAATGTTACTGAAGAGATTATAGAGAAAAATATAAATGAACATAAAATAGTTATTTTTTCGCAATTTACATCAATGCTTAAGAGAATAGAAGAGAAAATTAAATATAAAAACATTAATTATGTATACTTGGATGGATCAACATCTGCTAAAAAGCGTATAGAATTAGTCGGGCAGTTTAACAATGATAAAAACATAAGGATATTTTTAATTTCATTGAAAGCAGGGGGAACTGGTTTAAACTTAACTAGCTCAGATATAGTTATACATTTTGATCCGTGGTATAATCCAGGAATACATGATCAAGCAAGCGATAGGACACATAGGATCGGGCAAAAAAGTGTTGTTAATATATATAAACTAATTGCTAAAGATACAATTGAAGAAACTATATATTTAATGCAAGAAGATAAGAAGAATTTGATAAGTGAAGTATTGGAAAATAATGATATAACAGACAATGATGTATTAAATAGGCTAAGTAATGAACAGATAATTAATATTATTTTAAGGTAATAATTCTTAATTTATTCATGAAAATATGTTAATATAAATGTATATAATTAAAAATTAACGAAAAATACTATTGCAGTATAATTAATTTAGGTAAAGCTGTAGAAAAAAGGGTATTTTAATTTTTATACATAGGAGAAACGTATTTTTTTTCTTAAATTTTTTTAAGAAAAGTACCCAAAATAAGTTTATCCTATGTATATTATATTGAACGGGAAAGGAGCCAAGATATGCTCGAATGTGTCTTAAAAGATTTAAATATGGGTGAATATTCTGATATTGATTCTCTTATTGAAAAACATATGCCTTTTATAATAAAGAGTATTTCGGATACTACAGGAAGATATGTTTCGTGTGAGAATGATGAGGAAATTAGTATTGGATTGCTTGCATTTAATGAAGCTATAGAGAGATATGACAATGATAAAGGACATTTTTTATCCTTTGCAAAACTCGTTATTTCAAGTAGAATAAAAAACTACTTAAAAAGCGAAAATAAACATCAACATTCTTCTTTTGAAGATTTAGTTGAAAAAGGTTTAGATATTAAGGACGAGTATATTGAACAAGAGGAAGAAAATGAATTGTTAGTTGACGAGATAACAAGATTTAAAGAAGAAATAAGCTCCTTTGGTTTTAGTTTGGAAGATTTAGTTGAAGAAGCACCTAAACAACAAGCTACAAGAATTAATGCAATCAATTTATCAGAGCAGATAAGTGATGATGAAGAATTTCTTACTTTCATGTATGAAAAAAAGAGACTTCCAATAAAAAGAATAGTATTAAAATATTCTGTTACGGAAAAAGTAATAAAAAGAAGTAAAAAATTTATTATTTCTGTTGTGATAATAATTGATAAGAATTTCAGAATGCTGAGAAACTGGATAAGGAAGTAGGTGATAAAATGAATAAAGGTATAATAATGGAAGTAAAACAGAATTACGCGATTATTATGAATGACGATGGTCATATGGACAAAATATCTAAAAAGAAGAATATGGCTATAGGACAAAAAATATTTTATTTTGAAGAAGATATTATAAGAACGAATAGTATACGAAATATTAGAAGTAATTCATTTATGAAAACAATAGGATCAATAGCTGCATTATTCTTAATAGCATTTACTTTCTTTTATCAGTTATCATATAAAGAAACAGCGTATGCAGTTGTTAGTTTAGATATAAATCCTAGTATACAAATAGAAGTTGATAATAATAAAACAATCCTTAAAGTTGAAGGAATGAATGATGACGGAAAAAATATTAATTTTAAGGATTTAAAAGGTTTAAATATTAATGAAGGTATACAAAGAATAAAGAATATATTGGTAGAAAAGAATTATCTAAAAGAAAATAGAGATGTTTTGGTTGCATTTGCATTAGTAAATGAGGATGAAAATACAGATTATGAAGAATCAGTTTTTGGAACTATAAAATCTACATTTAAATCTGAGAAGGTTACTTATGTAAAAGGTAAAAAAGAAGATGTGGAAGAAGCAAAGAGTGCAGGAATAAGCTTAGGAAGATATGAAGTTTTACAAGTTGCAGATGAAGATGCAAAAAAGGAAATTGATAAAGCACCAGTAAAAGAAATTACTGAATTTATAAAAGATAAGGAAAATGTAATTCAATGGGGCGATGATGAAGATAATAAAAAAGTTAAGGTTCCAGGATCTGAGGTAGTTGATAAAGTGGAAAATAATACTACTAATACAGATAATAATGCAAATAATACTAATGGTTCGAATAACAACAATGATGGAATTAAGAAACCTGTAATTAATGGTGCAGTTGACTCTAGTAGTAACGCAAATACAAATAATAATAATAATAATTCAGTTACTCAAAAGCCTGAAGATGATATTATAATAGAAGTACCACCGGAAAATAAGGTGCCTGAAGAAACTGTACCACCTAATAAAGAAGAAACTATTCCAGAAAAGGAACCAGCAAAACCAAGTGGAAATGACAAGCCATCTGATAATGAAGATAATAGTAATGATTCAGGAAATGATAATAAAAACCAAGAAAATGATAAGCTTCCTGTTCAAGGTGAAACTAAATAGTAGAAATTTATAAATAAGTTCAATATTATTATTGGGAAAGAATAATTAATGGACGAATTTGAAATAGGCTGATTTTTAATCAGCCTATTTTTTGGTACAAGTATACATTGAGAAAAATTTATAGTATAATAACCAAAAGATTAAATTATAAGTATAAAGAATTGGGGAGACTTACAATGATGATTAATGAATATTTAAAAAATAGGGTATTGGTTTCTGATGGGGCTATGGGAACATATTATTCAGAAATTAGTGGAAATGATATTTCATACTGTGAATTTGCAAATTTAAATGATAAAAATACAATAAAGAAAATACATTCAAAATATATTGAAGCCGGGGCTAAATTAATAAGAACAAATACTTTTTCTGCTAATATTTATGATTTAAGTGTTACACATAAAGCTCTAAAAGAAATTATACATTCTGGAATAGATATAGCAAAAGAAGCTACTTATAACAAGGATATATTTATAGGTGGAAGTATAGGACCAATAAGGAAAGAAAATAGCTTAGATGAATTTGATGAAGAAATATTAGATGAATATAAATTTATTGTTGATTGCTTTTTAGAAAAAAAGATTGATATTTTTATTTTTGAAACATTTAGTAACTATACATACTTAGATGAAATAAGCAAATATATAAAAGAAAAAAATAATGAAACATTTATATTAACTTCTTTTGCATTTAAGCCAGATGGATTTACAAGAGATGGATTAAGTGTATCAAAAGTATTAAGTTATCTTGAAAATATAAATGAAATTGATGGTTATGGTTTTAATTGTGGATCAGGTCCAAGCCATTTGTGCGAAATAGTAAAAAAATCAGCAATAAATAATAAAATAATAGCAGTATTACCTAATGCAGGATTTCCAGAAATAATTCATGAAAGAACTGTTTATCCTAATAATCCAGTATATTTTGCAAAGAAAGTTTCTGAATTAAAGAATTTTGGTGTATCGATTTTGGGAGGCTGTTGCGGAACAAATCCATCTTATGTAAAGGAACTATCATCATACATATCTGCTAGTAAATTAGGTGATAATATTAAAACAAATGTTGTTATAACTAATGAACATACGATTAAGCTAAAGAAAAATAAATTCAAACAAAAGCTGGATGATGGAGAATTTGTAATAGCTATTGAGTTATCTCCTCCTTCAGATACTGAAATTTCTAAGGTTATAGAAGGCGCTAGATTATGTAAAGAAAATAATGTTGACTTAGTTACAGTTCCTGATTCTCCTATGTCAAGAGTTAGAGCAGATTCAGTAATAATGGCATCAAAAATTCAAAGGGAAATAGGAATAGATGCTATGCCTCATGTTTGCTGCAGAGATAAGAATACTAATGCAATACGTTCTAGCCTTATTGGATCACATATTGAAAATATAAGGAATGTATTAGCTATAACTGGTGATCCAGTATCGGATGCAAGTAAAGTTCAGACTAAAAGTGTATTTAACTTAAATTCGTTTAAATTAATAGAACTTATAAATGATATGAATACAGAAGTTTTTAAAGAAGATGGTATGTTAATAGGTGGCGCATTAAACTTAAATGTGTTTAATAAAGAAGTTGAGTTTAATCGTATGATGAAAAAAATTGAAAAAGGAGCTGATTTTTTTCTGACTCAGCCAATATATGATGATGAAGCTATAGAATTTTTAAAAGTAATTAAACAAAGAGTTGATGTTAAAATATTAGCAGGGGTTCTTCCTATTGTAAGTTATAGAAATGCAATGTTCTTACATAATGAATTACCAGGTGTAACTATACCAGAAAAGTATATAAATATGTTTTCAGAAGATATGACAAAAGAAGAAGGACAATCTGTAGGAACAGAAATAGCAGTTGACATTGTTAAAAAACTAAAAGAGGTCAGCGATGGACTATATTTTATAGCGCCTTTTCATAGGGTTAGTATGTTAATTGATATTATTAAACAAATAAGAGATTAAACTTATTAAGTAAATAGTATTAATAGATAAAGTTTTGACACAACATATTACTTTAACTATAAATAAAAGTAATATGTTGTGTTACTTTTATTTTATATGATTTTTATTTATTTTTCATTTTTTTGAAAAATAAAATTAAAAATAGCACTAACAAAAATGATTATATATCCAATAAAAGAATATATATCTGGGATCTCATGGAATATTATAAAACCATATATGCCAGATATAATAAGACCTATGTAATCATAAATAGCAATACTTGATGCCGGTGAATTTTTGTAGGCAAGAGTTAGAAAAATTTGTCCAAATGTTATACATAATCCACCAAGAACCATATAGACTAAAGATGATTTATATGAATAACTTTCTACATTGAAAAACATAAAAGGAAAGCTTATAAGAGTTGCTAAAGCAATATTGTAAAAAATTATTGTATATGAATTTTCTTTATTGCCTATGATTCTGATCATAGTAAATGCCATTCCAGCGGAAGCTGCTGAGAATAAACCTATTAATGCTGGAAGAAATTCAAAAGAAAACTTAGGTTTTATAATAAATACAGCACCTATTAATGTAATAAATAAAAATAATATTTGTCTTTTATTTATCTTATCTTTACTTATAAATACTCCAAATATAGTTGCGAAAATAGGACCAAGTTTAGATAACATAGCAGAATCTGATAATATTAAATGTTCTATTGAGTAATATAAGCATATCAATGATGCAGTTCCGCATATTCCTCTAATTATTAAATTTTTTCTATTTTCTTTATTTCCAATAAAAGAAAGTCTGTTTTTAAAAATAATTATTGAAATTACAATAACAGCTGTAATATTTGCAACAAAAGCTTTTTGATATAAGCTGATATTTGTAGATAATTTGCTAAATAAGTTCATAGTAGTAAATAATATTGATGAAATTACTATGAATAATATTGATTTTATCTTATTGTTCAAGTTCAAAATAGTTCTCCTTATAATTATATTTTCTAAAGCTATATTAAGCTTCTCATTAATGCATTTTTTCGAATTTTAAGATTTAAAACTTATCTAATATAATATTGCCAATTTTATAAAAATTTATTTTAGATAAAGCGATTTGATAATATATGATTGAAAATGAACTTTATTGAATATTTATGAATGAAAATGATTGATTTATTTCTAAAAATAGGTTAATATATAAATATAATAAATTTAAATGTTTACATATAAGCTTTATATCTATAAAAATAGAAATGTGGTGATAAAAATATAAGTAAATTTTATTATGTCTTATAATTAATTCTTACTAATGAAAAGGAAATTTGAAATTAAAAATTATTTATATAGGGGGAATTATAAAATGAAAATTATAGATTTACTTAAAAGTGATTGTATTAATTTGAATTTAAAAAATGTAAATAAAAATCAATGCATAGATAATTTGGTTGATTTGATGTATAAGACTGGAAACATAAAAGATAAGGAGATTTATAAAAAGTCTATTTTAGAAAGAGAAGCTTTAAGTACTACAGGCATAGGAGATGGGATTGCTATTCCTCATGGAAAAAGCAGCTCAGTAAAACAAGCAACTTTGGTTGCAGCAGTATGTAGAGATGGAATAGATTACGATTCTCTTGACGGACAACCATCTAAATTATTTTTTATGATAGCAGTTCCTGAAAATGGTGATAATTTACATTTAGAAGTACTTGCACGATTATCTACTATACTTATGGATAATGATTTTAAGGAAAGTTTAATTAATAGTAGAAGTAATGATGAATTCTTAAGACTTATAGATAAAAAAGAAAAAGAAAAATATGGTCAAGAAAAAAATGAATATAGTAATTCTAATTATAGAATCTTAGCAGTAACAGCATGTCCTACAGGTATAGCTCATACTTATATGGCGGCAGAAGCTCTTGAAGAAAAGGCAAAGGAAAAGGGAATTTCTATTAAGGTAGAAACAAATGGTTCTGGTGGAGCTAAAAATGTTTTAAAAGCTCAGGAAATTAGAAATGCTGAATGTATTATTATTGCAGCAGATAAAAACGTTGATATGGCTAGATTTGATGGCAAAAAAGTTATTAAAACTTCAGTATCAAATGGTATACACAAAGCTTCGAATTTAATAGATGAAGCTATAAATGGAAAGATTAGTGTATATCATCATGATGGACAAGTTAGCTCAGGCGAAGATTCTATGCAAAATGAAAGTTTAGGCCATCAAATATACAAGCACCTAATGAATGGTGTATCGCATATGCTTCCATTTGTAATTGGCGGTGGTATATTAATTGCTTTAGCGTTTCTTTTTGATGACTATAGTATAGATCCATCTAATTTTGGTATGAATACACCATTTGCAGCATTTCTAAAGACAGTTGGTGGACAAGCATTTGGATTTATGCTACCTATACTTGCAGGATATATAGCAATGAGTATAGGAGACAGACCAGCTCTTGCTGTTGGATTCGTAGGTGGAGCTCTTGCAAATGCAGGTGGTTCAGGATTCTTAGGAGCTCTTTTAGCAGGATTTGTTGCAGGATATTTAATAGTATTATTAAAAAAGATATTCAATAAATTACCTCAAAGTCTAGAAGGTATAAAGCCTGTATTATTATATCCTTTCTTTGGAATTTTAATTATTGGTGCTATAATCACATTTTTAATAAACCCTCCAGTAGGAGCGTTAAACACAATGTTATCTAATGGATTAAATTCTATGGGAAGTACATCAAAGATATTATTAGGTGTAGTTTTAGGCGGAATGATGTCAGTTGATATGGGAGGCCCTGTAAATAAAGCAGCATATGTATTTGGTACTGCATCACTTGCTAGCGGAAACTTTGAAATCATGGCAGCTGTAATGGCAGGAGGAATGGTACCTCCACTTGCAATAGCTTTATGCACAACATTTTTTAAGAATAGATTTACCGAAAAAGAAAGACAATCAGGTCTTACAAATTATATAATGGGATTATCATTTATTTCAGAGGGGGCAATTCCATTTGCAGCATCTGATCCGTTAAGAGTATTACCATCTTGTATTATAGGATCAGCAGTAGCTGGAGGAATGTCTATGTTTTTGGGATGCGCACTTAGAGCACCTCATGGAGGAGTATTTGTAATACCAGTTGTAAGCAATCCATTTGGATATATTTGTGCCATAGTTTGTGGATCTATTATTGGAATGTTTATTTTAGCTATACTAAAAAAACCAATAAATAAGTAATTATTTTAAAAGATATTAGATGAATAAACTCCATATTAGCTTGAAATATTTTTAAGTTAATATGGAGTTTTTGTTAATGTTTTGCTTGGACTTATAGAATATAAGCATTATTAATTGAAGTAAATATGCTTAAAGATTATAATCTTTATTATAGGAACATTTTACTAAAGAATGAATGTTAAAGGAGAATAATATATGAAAAAACCTATAAGCAGAATAGCAACAATACATGACTTATGTGGTGTAGGAAAAGCAGCACTTACAAATGTAATTCCTGTTTTATCAATTATGAAAATAGAAGTATGTCCTATTCCAACTATGATTTTAAGTACCCATACTGGTGGATTTGGAAGTCCAGAAATAATAAAATGTGATGGATATATAGAAAAAGCTTTTAATCATTATAAGAGTATAGATATGGACTTTGACGGAATATTCATTGGATATTTAGGGTCACTAGAAAATGTAAAAGCTACATTAAAATTTTTAAAAAGTAATGACATAGATAAGCAATTAGTAATACTAGATCCTATTTTTGGAGATAATGGATCTTATTATAAAAATTTTAATAAAGAATATTCAGATAGCTTAAAGGAATTGATTAAATATTCAAAAGTAATAACTCCTAATTATACTGAAAGCTGTATTTTATGTGATGAAATAATAAAAGAAAGTATAACAAATGACGATATATTAACACTTTCAAGAAAGTTATATAGTTTAGAGTGTAAAGATGTAATAATAACAAGTCTTCCATTAAAAGATAGAAAAAAGATAGGTACATCAATTTATTATGGAAAAGAAGATAGAATTACTTTGATTGAAAATGAAAGAATAGAAAAATCATATCCAGGTACTGGAGATTTGTTTACAGCAGTTCTAAGTGGATATTTAGTAAATAATGTATCTTTGCTTGAAGGTGTAGAACGTGCTTGTGAATTTGTATCTTATTGTATAAATAAAAGTAGTGAATATGATTATCCTACTAAAGAAGGAGTATTGCTTGAATATTGCTTAGAGGAATTATTTAAACACACTCATAAACATTCATAAATAATCAAAATAAAATAAAAGAATGAATGAAATTGAATGAAAATGATTGATTTTTATTTGGATACGAGTTATTATATAGACAAGGAGAGATAAAAATGTTTACAGAAGAAAGACATAATATCATACTTCGAGAATTAAAAATAAAAGGTATGATTTCAGTAAATGATTTAGTAAAGTTACTAAATACATCTGAATCTACTATAAGAAGAGATCTAAATGCTTTAGATAGTGAAGGTCTATTAAAAAAGATTCATGGTGGCGCAACTTTAGTTGGAGAAAAAGCTTCAAGACATGATTATAAGGTAAATGTTAGAAAATCTTTGAACCTAGATGAAAAAAGAAAAATAGCTATTCATGCAGCTTCACTTATTCAAGATGAAGATGTAATTTACATAGACGCAGGAACAACAACAGAACTTATAATAGAATTTATATCAAATACTAATATTACAGCAGTTACTAATGGAATAGTTCATGCAAAAAAGTTACTAGAAAAAAATATAAAAACATTTATCTTAGGTGGAGAAATAAAAGACGTTACTGAAGCAATTATTGGAAGCAATGCAGTTTTGGATCTTAAAAAATATAATTTTTCTAAAGGTTTTTTTGGTGCTAATGGTATAAGCAATGAAAATGGATATACTACACCAGATGTTACTGAAGGAATGGTAAAAGCTGAGGCCTTAAGACGTTGCAAAAAGGCTTATGTATTAGCAGATGAGTCAAAACTAGATCAAGTTAGTTTTGTTACATTTGGAAATATAGAAGATGCAACGCTAATAACAAATAAGTTAAATGGAAATACTAAATATGATACAAATGTAATAGGAGTGATATGAATTGATTAACACAATAACTTTAAATCCATCTTTAGACTATATTGTAAAGGTCGATAACTTTAAAGTTGATGCAGTAAATAGAAGCAATGAAGAACAAATATATCCAGGTGGGAAGGGAATTAATGTTTCAATAGTCCTTAATAATCTAGGTGTAAAAAATACTGCATTAGGATTTATTGCAGGATTTACAGGTGATGAAATACTAAGAAGAATTAAGGACCATGGCGTTGACTGTGATTTTATAAAAGTAAAATCTGGATTATCAAGAATAAATGTTAAGCTCAAGAGCAATGAAGAAACAGAAATAAATGGTTCTGGCCCAAGGATTTCAGAAAGTGATTTAGAATTATTATTTGAAAAAATTAGTCATCTAAAAAAAGGAGATTATCTAGTTTTATCAGGAAGTATACCATCTAGTGTACCAAATGATATATATGAAAGTATAATGAAGAGACTTTTAGATAAAGAAGTAGAATTTGTTGTAGATGCTACTAAAGATTTATTATTAAAGGTATTAAAATATAAACCGTTCTTAATAAAACCAAATCATCATGAACTTGCGGAATTATTTAATGTAACATTAAATGATGATAACGACATAATAAAATATGGTAAAAAACTTCAAGAAATGGGAGCAAAGAATGTTCTTATTTCTATGGCTGGTGACGGTGCAATATTAATACCTGAGAATGGTGATCCTATAAAAAGAGAGGTACCAAAAGGAATACTTAAAAACTCAGTAGGTGCCGGAGATTCAATGGTTGCTGGATTTATTTCTGGTTACTTAAAAAATAATGATATAAATGAAGCCTTTAAAATGGGAATAGCAACAGGTAGTGCAAGTGCTTTTTCAGAAGAATTAGCAACTAAAGATGAAGTCATAAATTTATTAGAGCAAATGAATTAAAAATATAATTTTTATTACTTATAAAATTATATTGAATAATCACAACAATTAATATATACATAGTATTTTTTTCATAATATAAATTATACAAAAGATAGTACCAATAGAGGAGGAAACTTAAGATGAGGATAGTAGACTTACTACATAAAGAAGGAATTAATCTAAATATTAATCCTTCAGATAAATCAGAATGCATAAATGAACTTATAGATTTAATGGATAAGACAGGAAATCTAAATAATAAAGAAGAATATAGAAAAGCAATTCTTGCAAGAGAAGATTTAAGTACTACAGGGATTGGTGACGGTATAGCAATACCACATGGAAAAACAAGCGCAGTAAAGAGAGCATCTTTAGCAGCTGCTGTATGTAAACAAGGAGTTGATTATGATTCATTAGATGGAATGCCAGCTCATCTTATATTTATGATTGCAGTTCCAGATAATAATGATAATTTACATTTAGAAGTACTTGCTAGATTGTCTACAATACTTATGGATGAAGGTTTTAGAAAATCTTTAATAGATTGTACTGACAAAGATGAATTCTTAAAGTTAATAGACGAAAAGGAATCAGAAAAATTTCCAGATGAAGTAGAAAATAAGGGTGAAGCTGCATTATCAAGTACTAATGATGGAAGGTATAAAGTGTTAGCAGTAACTGCTTGCCCAACTGGTATAGCTCATACTTATATGGCGGCAGAGAGCCTTGAAAATAAAGCTAAGGAAATGGGAATATCAATTAAAGTTGAAACAAATGGTTCTGGAGGGGCTAAAAACGTTTTAACTAAGGAAGATATTGAAAATGCAGAATGTATTATAGTTGCAGCAGATAAAAATGTAGAAATGGCTAGGTTTAATGGGAAAAAGGTTATAAAAACTAAAGTTGCAGATGGAATACATAAGGCAACAGAATTATTAGAAAGAGCGAGCAACGGAAATGCACCAGTATATCATCATGAAAGTGATAGTTCTGATTCAGATGAAGAGGTTGATGGCGAAGGAATAGGAAGAAAATTATATAAACATTTAATGAATGGTGTATCACATATGCTTCCATTTGTAATAGGCGGTGGAATTCTTATAGCATTAGCATTTCTTCTTGATGACTATTCTATAGACCCATCAAACTTTGGAATGAATACTCCAGTTGCAGCATTCTTAAAAACTGTAGGTGGATTGGCCTTTAACTTTATGCTTCCAATACTTGCAGGATACATAGCTATGAGTATTGCAGATAGACCAGGTCTTGCAGTAGGTTTCGTTGGTGGTGCATTAGCTAGTAGCGGAACAACTTTTAATAGTGCATTTGATAGCAGTATTGTCCCAATTAGTGGAGGATTTTTAGGTGCATTGTTTGCAGGGTTTGTAGCAGGTTATTTAGTACTTGGGCTTAAAAAATTATTCAGCTATTTACCTGATGCATTAGAAGGTTTAAAGCCAACATTACTATATCCATTCCTTGGAATAGGCTTAATTGGGCTTATAATGGTAATTGTTAATCCATTTTTCGGTGCAATTAATGAAGGGATTACATATTTCTTAAATTCTATGGGTGGCACAAGTAGAATATTACTTGGTATAGTAGTTGCAGCAATGATGGCAATTGATATGGGTGGTCCATTTAACAAAGCAGCATATGTATTTGGTACTGCTTCTCTAGCAAGTGGAAACTATGAAGTAATGGCAGCTGTAATGGCAGGCGGTATGGTTCCACCACTTGCAATAGCACTAGCTACATCATTTTTTGGCAATAGATTTAATGAAAACGAAAGAAAATCAGGTATAACAAATTATATAATGGGATTATCATTTATAACAGAAGGTGCAATACCATATGCGGCAGCAGATCCATTAAGAGTAATACCAGCTTGTGTAATAGGTTCAGGTGTTGCAGGAGCAATATCAATGATATTTAACTGTACATTAATGGCACCTCATGGCGGAATATTTGTTGTTCCTGTTATAGGAAATCCATTATTCTACTTATTAGCGGTTGCAGCAGGTTCCGTAGTTGGTATGTTAATGCTTGCAGTATTAAAGAAGCCAATAAAGAAATAAAAAATAATAATTCAATTTTAATATATATCATTTAGTATAAAAAGAAGTCTAATTTTATAAAGTTAGGCTTCTTTTTATTACTAAATGAAGCATATTAAAATAATAAATAATATTTTTATAATAAAATGATATCAAATAATAGGATAACATGCCGAAAGACTTATAAATTGGAGGTGCGAATATAAAAATATAATAAAAAATAATGCAGATTAAAACAAATATATAAGAAAATTAGTATAAATAATAAATATTATGTAAAGTAAAGTAGAATAAAAACAAAAAAACAAAGTACAGATACAATTAAAAAATAGTAAGAATACAAAAAATAAATTTATAAGCAAATACATAACAAAAAATATTTCTGCCAATAATAAAATTATGTATGAAGAAAGTATTCTACAAAATTAAGTGAAAAAGAGGGAAAATATATGAGAAAGACAAAAACAATGGATGGAAATACAGCTGCATCATATGTATCTTATGCATTTTCAGAAGTTGCAGCAATATTTCCAATAACACCATCATCTCCAATGGCAGAACATGTTGATGAATGGAGTGCAAGCGGTAAAAAAAATATTTTTGGATATCCATTAAAAGTTGTTGAAATGCAATCAGAAGGAGGTGCTGCTGGAGCACTTCATGGTTCACTCCAATCTGGTGCGTTAACAACAACTTATACATCATCACAAGGGTTACTACTAATGCTACCTAATATGTATAAAATAGCAGGAGAATTACTTCCGTGTGTTATAAATGTTGCAGCAAGAGCAATAGCCACATCTTCGCTTAGCATATTTGGTGATCACCAAGATGTAATGTCTGCTAGAGAAACAGGTTTTGCTATGTTATGTAGCAGCTCAGTACAAGAAGTAATGGATCTTTCACCAGTATCATATTTAGCAACATTAAAATCTAGAATTCCATTTATAAATTTTTTTGATGGATTTAGAACATCACATGAAATACAAAAAATCGAAGTGATTGAAGAAGATGAACTTAAAGGACTAGTAGATTATAAGTATATAGATGATTTTAGAAAAAGATCATTAAATCCAGATCATCCTGTAACACGGGGAACAGCACAAAATCCAGATATTTATTTTCAAACTAGAGAAGCTGTAAATAAATATTATGAAGATGTTCCTGAAATTGTTGAAGAATATATGAGTAAAATTACAAAGCTTACAGGAAGGGAATATCATTGCTTCGACTATTATGGGGCACATGATGCAGATAGAATTATAGTTTCTATGGGATCCGTAAATGATGTTATTGAAGAAACAATTGATTATTTAAATGAAAACAAACAAAAAGTAGGGCTTATAAAGGTCAGACTATACAGACCTTTTGATACAAAGAAATTATTAAGTTGTATTCCAGAAACTGCAACCAAAATAGCTGTACTAGATAGAACAAAAGAACCTGGTTCAAGTGGTGAACCTTTATACTTAGATGTTCTTCAAGCAGTATATAAACAAAATAGAAATATAAAAGTGGTTGGTGGGAGATTTGGTCTTGGTTCAAAAGATCCAACTCCAAAACATATTGCAGCAATATATGATAATTTGGCTTTAGATGAGCCTAAAAATAACTTTACAATAGGAATAATAGATGATGTTACAAGTTTATCATTAGCTCCTTTAAATATTGATGTAAAAATAGAAGGATTAACATCATGCAAATTCTGGGGACTTGGATCTGATGGAACTGTTGGAGCAAATAAAAGTGCAATTAAAATAATTGGAGATCATACAGAAATGTATGCCCAAGGATATTTTGACTATGATTCAAAAAAATCAGGTGGTATAACAGTTTCATATTTAAGATTTGGCAAAGATCCAATAAAATCACATTACTTAATAGATAGTGCAGATTTTATAGCATGTCATAATCAATCATATGTATATAAATATAATGTTTTAGATGGGTTAAAAGAGAATGGAAAATTTTTATTAAATACTTTTTGGAATAAAGAAGAATTAAATGAAAGACTTCCAGCTAAGATGAAGAGATACATAGCAGAAAACAACATTGAATTCTATACGATAGATGCAGTTAAAATTGCAAGAGAAGTAGGACTCGGCGGAAGAATCAATATGGTTATGCAGACTGCGTTCTTTAAAATAACTAACATAATTCCAATTGAAGATGCTATAAAATATTTAAAAGATGCAGTAGTAACATCATATAGTAAAAAAGGTGAAAACATTGTTAGAATGAATCATGATGCTATAGATACTGCATTAAGCAGCATACAAAAAATATCTGTACCTAATGAATGGAATAATGCTATTGATGAAAAATTAAAAGTTAAAGATGATTATCCAGAGTTTATTAAAGAAATCGTAAAACCAATGACTAAACTTGAAGGCAATAATATACCAATTTCAACATTTATAAAAAATAATATGCAAGATGGTACATTTATGCATGGAACTACATCTTATGAAAAGCGTGGAATAGCAGTTAATGTTCCAGAATGGATACCAGAAAACTGTATTCAATGTAATCAATGTGCATTTGTATGTCCACATTCTACCATAAGAGCATTTTTATTAAATAATGATGAATTAGAAAAAGCTCCAGAAGGTTTTAAGCATATAGCACCTAAAGGTATAAAATCTGAAGAAAATCTTCATTATACAATAGGTGTAAGTCCTCTTGATTGCACTGGTTGTGGTAATTGTGCCCTTGTATGTCCTGCACCAGGAAAAGCACTTATAATGAAATCACAAGATAGTCAACATAATCAAATAGAGCCTTGGAATTATGCTGTAGAAAAAGTGATAAAGAAAAATCCAATGAATAAGTTCACGCTTAAAGGAAGCCAATTTGAAAGACCACTTCTTGAATACAATGGTGCATGTGCAGGATGTGGAGAAACACCATATGCTAAACTCGTAACCCAATTATTTGGTGATAGAATGATGATAGCAAATGCAACTGGATGTTCATCTATATGGGCGGCTAGTACACCTGCATCAGCATATACAGTAAATAAAAATGGTCATGGACCAGCATGGGCGAATTCTCTTTTTGAAGATAATGCTGAATTTGGATATGGAATGTACTTAGGAGTAAAAGCAATACGTGAAAGACTAGCTAATAATGTTAAAATGGCATTAGATAATGATATTGATGATGAGGTTAAAGAAGTATTAAAAGAATGGCTAGATAATAAAGATGTAGGAGACAGCTCAAGAGAAAGAGCGCAAAAAGTGATTAATATTCTTGAAAATTATGATAATGAATTTTCAAAAATAATACTTCAAGATAAAGAATTCTTAGTTAAAAGATCACAATGGATATTTGGAGGAGACGGTTGGGCATATGATATTGGATATGGTGGACTTGATCATGTATTAGCATCTGGCGAAAACATAAACGTTCTTGTATTTGATACTGAAATATATTCGAATACAGGAGGTCAATCTTCAAAAGCAACACCTCTTTCTGCAATAGCGAAATTTGCTGCAAGTGGTAAACGCACTAAGAAAAAAGATTTAGGCCTTATGGCAATGACTTATGGATATGTTTATGTAGCACAAGTATCAATGGGAGCTGATAAGAATCAGACACTTAAGGCTATAACAGAAGCAGAAAAATATGATGGACCATCACTTATAATTGCATATTCTACATGTATAAGTCATGGTATAAAAATAGGAATGGCTAATACTCCGGATGAAGAAAAGAAAGCAGTTGAATGTGGGTATTGGCATCTATATAGATATAATCCTGAATTAAAAGAAAGTGATAAAAATCCATTTATCTTAGATTCAAAAGCACCAAAAGGTGATTTTAAAGAATTCTTAATGGGTGAAATAAGATATTCATCTCTTGCAAAAGCTTATCCAGAAAAAGCAGATGAATTATTTGCTTTAACAGAAAAATATGCTAACGACAGATACAGGACATATAAAAGATTATCTGATGAGTTTAACCTATAATCTATAATGCAAGAGTGTTTTTATTAAAATTTGATTAAATTCATTTTAAATTTGTTTTATTTATAATATCTGTAAGTTATAATAATATGGACATTTAATTTAAGTTTAAGTATATAATCAATAGTTATATACTAAATCTGTATAAACTTGGAGGCATATATTTATGAAAAAAATACTAGTTGCATTATTAATAAGTACACTTTCAATTACAACTCTTGTAGCGTGTGGAAATAAAGAAAGCTCAAATAATAATAGTACACAAAGTTCACAAAATCAAGAATCATCGGAAAATATAACAATAAAATCTGAATCAACACAATCACTTATTAGTACTTTAGCGGATTTAATGGGAAAAGAAGATAAAGAAGTTATTGAAAAGCTTGGTGAAGGTATACCAGTTTCTGATCCGGTTTTATCACGTCAATATGAAACTAATGTTTTGGATGAAAATAATAAAGTATATGTTAATTTAGATTCAGGAAAAGTTTACGATATATCAATTCTTTTAAATAATAATAATTTTGAAGAATATGAAAAGCAACTTACAGAAATATTTGGAGAAAAATCATCAGAAGAGGAAAATACTTTAGATTCTGAAGGTAACGGAAGAAGAGCAACAATATGGAATTTAGAAAATGGAAGTAAATTATCTTTAATTCAAGTTAATAAAACATTTTCTATAAATATTAAATAATATTTTAAAATACTCATCAGTCTTGTTGGACTTAGATGAGTATTTTTTTATTAATAATATTTATTTGCATAAAATAGACAATTAAAAAAATGCAATTTTTTATTATTAATTATAAATAGTACTTTAAAAAAATTTAAAATGGTATATAATTATTTTTGAACGGATAATGATAATTATTATTGTTTAATATAAATTAAGAGGTGATAAAATGAGAAAAATGAAAACGATGGATGGTAATACAGCAGCTGCTTATATATCATATGCTTTTACTGAAGTCGCTGCAATTTATCCAATTACACCATCATCACCAATGGCAGAGCATGTTGATGAATGGGTAGCACAAAAAAAGAAAAATGTCTTTGGACAGCCAGTAAAAGTTGTTGAGATGCAATCAGAGGCAGGCGCAGCTGGAGCTGTACATGGTTCTTTGCAAGCTGGTGTATTAACTACCACATATACTGCGTCACAAGGATTATTACTTATGGTACCTAATATGTATAAAATGGCAGGAGAAAGACTTCCAGGAGTAATTCATGTTGCAGCAAGGTCAATTGCTACATCATCGCTTAGCATATTTGGAGATCATCAAGATGTTATGGCAGCAAGAGCAACCGGTTATGCTATTTTAGGGGAAAGTTCAGTTCAAGAAGTTATGGATTTATCTGCAGTAGCTCATTTAGCAGCTCTAAAATGCAGAATACCATTTATTAATTTCTTTGATGGATTTAGAACTTCTCATGAAATTCAAAAAATAGAAGTTTTAGAGTATGATGAGCTTAAAGAAATGCTCGATAAAGAAGCTCTTGAAAACTTTAGAAATAATTCATTAAATCCTAATAATCCTGTAACAAAAGGTACAGCACAAAATTCAGATACTTATTTCCAAACTAGGGAGGCAGTAAATTCAGCATACGATAATATACCAGATGTAGTTGAAGATTATATGACTCAAATAACAAAATTGACAGGAAGAGAATATCATTGTTTTGATTATTATGGACATGAAGAAGCAGACAGGGTAATAATTGCAATGGGATCTGCATGTGATGTTGTTGAAGAAACTGTAGACTATTTAAATAATAATGGTCAAAAAGTAGGCCTAATAAAAGTAAGATTATTTAGACCATTTGCAATAGAAAAATTCTTAAAAGTAATTCCAGAAAGCGTAAAAAAAATAGCTGTTTTGGATAGAACTAAAGAACCAGGATCAATTGGAGAACCATTATACTTAGATGTTGTTCGTGCAATTATGGAAGAAGGAAGAGCTATAAAAGTTGTAGGAGGAAGATTTGGATTAGGTTCAAAAGATCCAACACCTTCACATATTGCAGGAGTATTTGAAAATTTAAATGCTGAAAAGCCTAAAAATAACTTTACAATAGGTATTTTAGATGATGTAACCAATACATCGCTTGCACCAATAGAAATAGATGCAAGTAAAGAGGGTACTACATCTTGTAAGTTCTGGGGACTTGGATCTGATGGAACTGTTGGAGCAAATAAGAGTGCAATAAAAATCATTGGAGATCATACAGATATGTATGCACAAGGATATTTTGCATATGATTCTAAAAAGTCTGGAGGTATAACTGTTTCACATTTAAGATTTGGAAAGAGTGAAATTAAATCACCATACTTAGTTGATAAAGCAGATTTTATAGCATGTCACAATCAAGCATATGTTTATAAATATAATGTTTTGGAAGGGCTAAAAAAGAATGGTAAATTCTTATTAAATACTATTTGGTCAGAAGAAGAATTAGATAAAAAACTTCCAGCAGAAATGAAGAAGTTCATAGCAGAAAACAATATTGAATTCTATACTTTAAATGCTGTCAAAATAGCACAAGAAATAGGACTTGGTGGACGAATTAATATGATAATGCAATCTGCATTTTTTAAGATTGCAAATATTATTCCAATTGAAGATGCAGTTAAATATTTAAAAGAAGCTGTAGTCACTTCATATGGCAGAAAAGGTGAAAAAGTTGTAAATATGAACCATGCAGCAATAGATCGTGGATTAGACTCTATTGTTAAAATAACAGTTACAGATTCATGGAAAAATTCCAAAGATGAAAATGTAGAAGAAACAAAAGCTGTTCCTGAGTTTATTAAAGATATAGTTGTACCGATAAATAGACAAGAAGGAGATAAGATTCCTGTTTCTACATTTATAAAACATAATATGGATGATGGAACATTTATGCATGGTACTTCAGCTTATGAAAAACGTGGAATAGCAGTTAACGTTCCAGAATGGGATAAAGATAAGTGTATTCAATGTAATCAATGTTCATTTGTATGTCCACATGCTGCAATAAGACCATTCTTATTAAATGAAAAAGAAACTAAAAATGCACCAGCGAATTTCAAGATAGTTCCTGCAAAAGGCTTAAAAACTGAAGATCCTTTATCATATACAATTGGAGTTACTCCTCTTGATTGTACTGGCTGTGGAAACTGTGCTGAGGTTTGTCCAGCACCTGGTAAGGCTTTATTTATGAAACCACAGGAAACTCAAAAAGATCAAATCGAAGCTTGGAACTATGCTGTTGAAAATGTTGAAAATAAAAATCCTATGGATAAAAATACAGTAAAAGGCAGCCAATTTGAACAGCCTCTTCTTGAATACAGTGGAGCATGTGCGGGTTGTGGAGAAACACCATATGCAAAGCTTGTTACTCAATTATTTGGTGATAGAATGATGATAGCAAATGCAACTGGATGTTCATCAATATGGGCAGCATCTGCACCGTCTAGTGCATATACTAAAAATGCAGAAGGTCATGGACCAGCATGGGCAAATTCATTATTTGAAGATAATGCTGAATTTGGTCTTGGAATGCATATTGGAGCTCAGGCTGTAAGAGATAGAATTGCGGAAAATATTAAAGATTTATTAAAGTGCAAAATTTCAGAATATGCAAAACTTGTACTTACCGATTGGCTTGAACATAAGGACATATCTGATGCTACAAGAGATAGATCAGAAAGAGTTATTAGTATTTTAGAAAACGAGAATGCTGAAGATAAAGATACTAAAGAGTTAATAGGATTAATATTAGATGATAAAGAATTCTTAATTAAAAGATCACAATGGATATTTGGAGGCGATGGATGGGCATATGATATAGGTTATGGCGGACTTGATCATGTACTAGCATCAGGTGAGAATGTAAATATTCTTGTATTTGATACTGAAATATATTCAAATACTGGTGGTCAATCTTCAAAATCAACACCTGCAGCTGCAATTGCTAAGTTTGCTGCAACTGGTAAAAAAGTTAAAAAGAAAGACCTTGGAATGATGGCCATGAGCTATGGATATGTTTATGTTGCTCAAATATCTATGGGAGCAAATAAAAATCAAGCTCTTAAGGCAATAGCTGAAGCAGAAAACTATAATGGTCCATCACTGATAATAGCTTATGCTCCATGTATAAGTCATGGAATTAAGCTTGGTATGAAGAGTAGCCAGGATGTAGAAAAAATGGTTGTTGACTGTGGATATTGGCATCTTTATAGACATAATCCTTTATTAAAAGAACAAGGTAAAAATCCATTTATATTAGATTCTAAGGAACCAAATGGTAAGTTTAGAGAATATCTAATGAGTGAAGTGAGATATGCTTCTCTTGCTAAAACATTCCCTGAACAAGCTGAGGAACTGTTTGCTTTAACTGAAGAAAATGCAATGGAAAGATTAGAAAACTATAAAAGACTTGCTAAAAATGAATAAATATATTATTAATAAAAGGTGTCGATAATATCGGCACCTTTTATTATTTAAAACATATTAGCTGTATCTAATAAAATAATATCTATAAATAAGTAATTTTTTTTATACCTATCTTATATTTATATATTATAAAATAAAATTTAGGAGTTAAGAAATGAAAAAATTTGAAAAAGTGAATCTAACGTATTCATTCAATGCATTAGAACCATATATTGATGAAGAAACTGTTAGAATACATTATACTAAGCATCTTCAAGCGTATGTTGATAATTTAAATGCAGCGCTTAAGGGATACGAAAAATTTGTAGATAAGAAATCAATTGAATATATTTTATCAAATGTTAGTAGTATTCCAAAAGCAATACGTCAAACTGTAATTAACCAAGGTGGAGGTGTATCAAATCATAATTTATATTTTTCTATACTTTCACCTAATCCTAAACATAAACCAGAAGGTAAACTTCTAAAAGAAATATTAAATACCTTTGGAAGTTTTAATAACCTTAAGAAAGAACTAAGCACTGCTTCACTTAATCAATTTGGTTCAGGATATGGATGGTTAGTAAAAACAAAGAAAAATAAATTAAAGATAATTAATACATCTAATCAAGATTCACCATATTCATTAGGTTATATACCTTTATTAACCATTGATGTTTGGGAACATGCATACTATTTGAAATATAAGAATTTAAGAAAAGATTATATTGAAAATATATGGAATATTATAGATTTTGAAATAATAGAATTATTGTATGAATGTTAGCTAAAATTATACATTGTATAATTTTATTAAAAATAGTTTGATTATCAAAGAAAAAAACAAATGTTTTGATAATCAAACTATTTATTTATTGAAAAAATCATAAATAATCTACATTTATATTTATTATGTATATTTATTGTGATAAAATGTGTGAGAAAAAATAACTAAGGAAAAAATTAATAATGTGAGGGATATTTATACAATGAATAAAATTAAATTAACTTCTATGATAACTTTAGCTACATCATTAATTTCAATGACATCAGTAGCAAGTGCAAGCACAAGATTAGAAACTTTAGATGGAACTTTTGAAAGTGTTCAGGCCTTTTCAAATGGTACATATATATATGAAGGTAGTAAAAATGATGAGCAAGACTATGAAACCTATTATTTTACAGGAAAAAATGATGTACTAATTGAAGATGTTAATGGAACAGGATTTAAATACGGGATGTTCTATATAGATTTTAATGATGATGAAAAATTATTTAATTTAACTACAGGAAAATTAGAAGATGATGATTCAGAAGAAAAGCTATTCCAAATAGAAAATAATTTTAGAAGAAAAGTTTTAAAAAAAGCTGATAGATATAAAGATGTTGAAGAAATGGAATTAATAGCCAAAATAGGACATGATATTTTTGGAGAAGTTATATATGAATATAAATTAATAAATTCTGATGAAACTTTCTATATAGTATACATAAGTGAAAGCGGTAAATACATTGATGTGTCTGAAAATCTAAATATAATTCATTATACTAAGGATACAGATGGAAATACTAAAAAAGTAAAAATTGATGATTATGATGATTTAACTAAAGAAGGCTATATAATACAAAATGAAAAGACATTACTTGCTGATAATGAATATATATATAGAATATTTACATTAATAAATGAAGAGGATTCAAATGATTCTACTATGTATGCTCAAAAAATAAGTAAAGATCAAGGAAAAACAAAAGGTGGAGCATATATTCCTAAAAGCATAACCACATATGAAATGAGAGATCTAGCTACTGATTTATTTAAGATAATGGCATCAGAAGGCGCAAATTTAGATGATCTTATAAACGAAGGAAGACTTACAGCAAGAATGTTAAAAAATTCTTTATATTTAATTATTCCAAAAGAAAATTCATTAACTGTAAAAAAATATGATTTAAAAACTGTAAGAGAAAATGGACAATCTAAAAAAATACTTAAATTAGATGAAGATTTTGATAATGTTGAAGATAAAGAAATTAAAGCATACTCAATTGATGTTCTTGGTAACGTATGGATATTAAATAAAGGAAAAATATCAAAGCTTGTTGGTGATGAATTTGTTACAATGTATACTACCGATGGTTCTATGAATCAACTTTCAGTATTTAATGATACAAGTTTAGTTGCTTGGAATACTGAAAATGAAATATATTCAACAATTGCTCCTAAAATACCAGAGCAATCTTCAGATGAAGAAATTGATAAAGAAGAATCTACTTTACAAGGCTGGATAAAAAATTTTGATAATACTTGGAGTTTTTATAAAGAAGACAGTACAAAAGCCATTGGGTGGTTAAAAGACAAAAATTCCTGGTATTATTTAAATAATGAAGGTATTATGCAAACAGGTTGGGTTAAGGATAATTATAAATGGTATTATTTAAATAATTCAGGAGTTATGCAAACTGGTTGGTTAAATTTAGAAGGTGACTGGTACTATTTAAATAATTCTGGTGACATGAAAACTGGATGGTTAAAAGATACTGATGGTAGATGGTATTACCTATATGAAAATGGAAGTATGGCTAAAAACACTGTAATTGATGGCTATGTTCTTGGTAGCAATGGAGCTTGGATTAGATAAATTAAAATACATAAATAAATTTATATTCTGGTTATGTAACACAATCCCATTTCTTACATATATTATTAATATAAAAAGAAAGGGGATTGTTATTATGTCAAATTTTAATTTGGATAGGAATAGTTTCGGAGATGATACTTCAAACGGTAGAAATAGAAGAAATAGACGTAATAGAAGGAATAGACGTAATTCTACTTGCACTGAAAGTGATACTACAAGTTGTAGTAGTACTACTACAACTACTTGTACTGAAGACGATACTACAAGCTGTACTAGCACTACTACTTGTACAGATGATACTTCAAATAGAAGAAATAGAAGAAATAGAAGAAATAGACGTAATAGAAGAAATAGGCGCAATGCTACTTGCACTGAAGATAATAATTGTGAAAGAAGAATACGTTCAGCTTTTTGTAGAGGTTTAAGAGAAGGTAGAAATGAAGGCAGAAGAGACGGATTTTGCGAAGGAAGAGAAGCAGGATTCAGAGACGGAAGAAGAGAAGGTAAAAGAGAAGGATTTTGCGAGGGACTAAGACAGGGTAGAAGAGAACGTAGAAGAAATTCAGATTGCAGACGTTAATAATAATTAATCTAAGTAAATTTGTTTAGTCGTAAGATATTATAATATAAGGGCTTAATAGATATGAGGTATCTTTTAAGCTCTTTACTCAATTATTATTTATTAAACCAAAAGAATGTGATATAATCAAGTTTTAAACAACATTTATTTAGAAAATAATGGAGGTATTTATGTTTGATATACATATTTTTGATAATATGACTTTAGAAGAAAAGCTAAAAAATATGATTATTATGCTGGAAGGATTAATTCAAGATAATAATGAATCAGATTTATCAAAGCTTTGTAATGCTTGTGCGCTAATAAATGCAATTGTTTCTAGAAATAACTGGTGTGGATTTTATCTTCTAAAAAATGATAAATTAACACTTGGACCATTTCAAGGTATGCCAGCTTGTACAGAAATAAAAATAGGTAGTGGAGTGTGTGGAAAAGCTGCATTTAAAAAAGAAACAATAATAGTAGAAGATGTACATAAATTTGAAGGGCACATAGCATGCGATGCTAAATCAAACTCTGAAATAGTTATTCCAATAGTTAAGAATGATAAATTATATGGTGTATTAGATTTAGATAGTGAGGAATTTGGAAGATTTACCGAACTTGAGAAATTGTACTTAGAAAAAGCTGTAGAGATAATAATTAAATATGTTAATTTTAATAATGTTTAAATATAATTATTAGTAATAAAAAATCGTATTAGAAAAAATCTTTAAAATTTCTAATACGATTTTTTATAATCATTATTAATAGTTAATGAATACAATATAATATAAAATTGTTACTTTATGCTTGACATTATCAAGAAAAATTCGTAAATATTAATTATTTCATAACTCATAGAAATCATAATAAGAGATAAAATAACCATAAGTAAAAGTAGTAATGTGAGGTATTGCCTATGAATAATAACTACAATAACTTAAAAAATGTTTTAGAAAGCATGCCTATGGCATTATATGTGAAAAATTTAGAAAACAAAATTATATATGTTAATAAGGTGTTTTTTAAAACATTTAATCTAACTTATAATGAAGTTTTTTATAAAAATGAAAAGGCTATACTAAGTTTATTAAATATTAATGTAAATATAGATAATGATATAGAAATTATACGAGAAAAGAAAACCGTATGTTGTGAAAGAACTATTAATAAAAATGAAAATCAAAAAACTTACCAAGTATATAAATCACCAATATTTAATAACAAAAACGAAGTAATATCAATAATGACACTATACAATGATATTACATGTATTAAAAATAGAGAAGATAAACTTGAGAAATTAGCTTATAGAGATTATTTAACAAATTTATTAAATCTAAGAGGATTAATCAAATATATTTCCTCTAAATCAAATAATCCAAATAAAGAAATTACGTTGTTATTTATTGATTTAGATAATTTTAAGAAATTGAATGATACTTTTGGCCATAAATATGGAGATAAGGCTCTTAAAATAATAGCTAAAAGATTAAGTGAATTTTCTGGGAATAATGTTGCAAGAATTGGAGGAGATGAATTTATAATTATCTATGAAAATATAGGTTATAATGAACTAATGAATAATGTTTCGAAAATATTATCATTATTACGGTTAAAATTAGAAAAGAATAATGAAGAAGTCTTTATTTCAGGAAGTATAGGAGTCGTAACAGAATGTTGTAATAATCTAGATTATGATAAATTAATTGCTAAAGGAGACATTTGTCTGTATAAAGCAAAAGTAAATGGCAAAAATCAAGTTGTATTTGATGATGAAGATTTTAAAATATGAATGTAAATTATATCTGCATAATTATTATTATAAATTTATAATTATGCAGATATTATAGACAAATAGTGTTCTATATAGTATAATTATACCTAAATTATACTATATATTATAAGGGGGACTATAAAATGGCAATAAACTTAAAAGGCAGAAGCTTTCTAAAGCTTTTAGATTATACACCAAGTGAAATACGATATTTAATAGATTTAGCTAAGGATTTGAAGAGTCTTAAAAGAGCTGGAATACCACATGACAGATTAAGAGGAAAAAACATAGCACTATTATTTGAAAAGACTTCAACTAGAACAAGATGCGCATTTGAAGTGGCTGGAATGGATCTAGGACTTGGTGTTACATATTTAGATGCTGCTGGATCGCAAATGGGAAAAAAAGAAAGTATAGCTGATACTGCAAGAGTTCTTGGAAGAATGTATGATGGAATAGAATATAGAGGATTTGGACAAGAAATAGTAGAGGAGCTATCTAAATATGCAGGAGTACCAGTGTGGAATGGTTTAACTGATGAATTTCATCCAACTCAAATGATAGCAGACTTGCTTACAATAGAAGAAAAGCTTGGAAAACTAAAAGGTGTAAACTTTGTATATATGGGAGATGCACGTTTTAATATGGGTAATTCTTTAATGGTTGCATGTAGTAAGATGGGCATGAACTTTATAGCTTGTGCTCCAAAAGAATTTTTCCCAGCAGAAAGTTTAGTAAATGAATGTTTAGGAATAGCAAAGGAAACAGATGCTACTATTACATTAAGTGAGGATGTTAAACAAAGTACTAAAAATGCAGATGTTATATATACAGATATATGGGTATCTATGGGCGAGCCTGAAGAAGTATGGGATGAAAGAATTAATAAACTTTTACCATATCAAGTTAATTGTGAAGTTATGAATAATGCAAAAGATGAAACAATATTCATGCATTGCCTGCCATCATATCATGATTTAAAAACAACTATTGGAAAAAAGGTTTGTGAAAAATATGGATTAACTGCACTTGAAGTTACAGATGAAGTTTTCCAAGGAAAACAATCTGTAGTATTTGATGAAGCTGAAAATCGTATGCATTCTATAAAAGCTATAATTCTTGCAACATTAGGTAATTAAGATTAAATTTAAAATATAACTATATGTACATTTAATAAATAACGGACGTACTGAGTTTAGTGAAAAGCAAAGAAATCTAACATATCATATATTGGATTTTGGTTGTTATCCACTAAGCTCAGTACGTCCTTTATCTATGTTGGATGATATTCAGTATTATTAATATTATATATTATTAACCCTGAGACATTTGATTTTTAACTGTTTCAATTTCTTGTGGTGTAGCTGGAGCTGCTGGTATATAATAGCCTTTTTCTTTTGCTTTTTTAAACCAGTTATATTGACGAACTTCGTCTCCATTTCTCATACCTTGAATAGTTTGACGTAAGCTTTCATTTTCACATTGAGCGATTATTCCGCCATAACCTGCTAAGCTAGAATTTAGACCTGCAAGATAATCACTTACCATTTCTTTTTCGTTCATATGAAAACCCTCCCTTTATTGTAAGAATCCCATAAGGGTTTCTTTAGAGTTTTTTGCTGCTAAAGCATCTTTTTTTAGCATATCAACGATTTGTGGGTCAGTACATTGACTTGCATAAAAATTAAGCTTTTTTTCAATTGTACAATGTGCACCAATTAAATGACGTAAATTTTGTAATTCTAATGCATTTAAATTTGCCATTTTATAGCCTCCTATAACTTCAAATTCAATAATAGTATGTTCTATTTACAATAAACTATTCTATGAAATTTGAAGTTAATAGAAGTAAATTTATTCATTTTTTAAAAGTCTTTCAATTTCATCTTCATGAAGTGTCTCTTTTTCTAATAAGTTTAAAGCTATTTTATTTAAAAGTGTTTTATTATCATTAAGCAAAGATAAAGTTTCATCATAAAGAATATCAATAAATTCTTTACATTCTTCAATTACAAGGTTTCCGTAGCTGCTATACAGCGAACCTACACTTGATAATTTTACAAGTCCTAGGATTTCGCCCATTCCATATTCAGTAATCATTTTTAATGCAATATCCGTTGAGTGAGATATGTCATTTTCAGCTCCAGTGGAAATTTTAGATTTTCCAAAAGTAATTTCTTCTGCAGCTCTCCCTGCAAGTAAAACTTTAATTTTATTTCTCAAATAATCAGCTCTATGATAATTATTATCCTCTGGAATTGTAAGAGTATATCCACCAGCACCTTTAGTTGTTGGAATTATTGTGATTTTAGATATTTTATCTTTTGGAAGAAGGAGCATTGAAACGAGTCCATGACCAGCTTCATGATATGAAGTAAGGACTTTATCTTCATATTTTAAATGTTCTCTTTCTTTTTTTTCATAACCAGCTAATATAATTGAATAAGCTAAATCAAAGTGTTTACGTGTAATATATTTACTATCATCTTTTGCAGCTAATATAGCAGCTTCATTTACTAAATTTTCAAGCTTTGCTCCAGAAAAATATGAAGTTTTTCTAGCAATATCTTTTATGTCAATGTTTTCGTGTGGTTTATTATCTAAGTATAGTGATAGTATTTTTTCTCGTGCTTTTACATCTGGAAGTGATACTTCAATATGTCTATCAAATCTTCCAGGCCTAAGAAGTGCTTTATCTAACATATCAAGCCTATTAGTAGCAGCAATAACTACAATGCCTTCGCCTTCACCAAAGCCTGACATTTCAGTTAAAAGTGCGTTTAAAGTTTGATCACGTTCACTATTTGTTGAGCTGCTTTCATTATTAGATCGTGCTTTACCTATAGCATCAATTTCATCTATAAATATTACAGCTTTTCCTTTTGATTTTGCTTTTTTAAACAAGCTTCTGACCCGTGCTGCACCAACACCAACATAAACTTGAACGAAATCTGAACCACTAAGAGCATAAAAAGGAACATTTGCTTCTCCAGCTACAGCTTTAGCAAGTAATGTTTTTCCTGTTCCAGGTTCACCATATAAAATTATTCCTTTTGGCATCCTTGCTCCATATTTTTCGTACTTTTCAGGATTTTTAAGAAAGTCAATTACATCCATTAAACTTTCTTTAGCTTCCTCATTTCCAGCTACACTACTAAAGTTTATTCCAATGTTTTTACTAAAATCTACTATATCCATAGATGTAACAGAAGAACTTCCATGTCTAGCTTTTACAAGTAGCATAGCTATTATTGTTAAAATTGATAAAACCAAAATTCCTGATGGTATTGTTTTTATAAGTGGAGGATTTGTCTCATCAGATATTTTAATATTTTTTAGTAATAAGGTTTCTTTTAAATCTTCTTTATTTGGATTATCAGTTATATAAGTTTTTCCATCTTTTAATTTTACCGTCATTTTAGAAGATGAATCTATTATAACGTTTTGTATTTTATTAGTTTCTAGATCTTGTAAAAAAATTGTGTATTCTTGTTTTGGATGATTATTTAATGATGAGGTATAAATAATCATGCCCAAAGAGAATAGGGCTGTTAAAACAGGTATCAATATATAGAATTTTTTTATTTTATTCATAAAATACCTCCTAATTAACGTATTTTATATTTTCTTACCTTAATTATATATTGGTTATATTTAAAGTCTAACGTTTAGAGACACTTTTACCAATGTACTTTATACCTTAATAATAAAATTATTATTTATTTGGAATCTTATTCATAAATAACTACCTTTATGTAAAATTTTATAATTCAATTAATCAAATTATGTATAAGTATTTATAAATTACGTTAAACTATAAAAATAAAATTAAAAAAAGGATGTAATAAATATGAAAAGAAAAAGCTGTAATAACAATTTAAATATTTTAATAACATTAGGAATGGCACTAGGCGCAGCCACCATAATTGGATTAAGCAAAAAAAATGATAAAAAGAATACTACATGTTCATGTACAAGAATAAATTTATATGAAAATAAAGAAAATAAGCAGGTTTACTTTGTTGGAGGAGGTCTTGCTTCACTTGCAGGTGCAGCTTATCTTATCCGTGATTGCAATTTTAAAGGAGAAAATATTCATATAATTGAAGGATTACGTATTTTAGGCGGAAGCAATGATGGTGCCGGAAATAATGAAGAAGGCTTTGTATGTAGAGGTGGAAGGATGTTAAATGAAGAAACATATGAAAATTTCTGGGAACTTTTTTCTACTATACCATCTTTAGAGATGCCAGGGAAAAGTGTAACAGAGGAAATATTAAACTTCGATCATTTACATCCAACACACGCTCAGGCAAGGCTTGTAGATAGGTATGGAGTCATATTGGATGTTAAATCAATGGGATTTAATAATGCTGATAGATTGGCTCTTGGTAAATTGATGGCGACTAAAGAAGAAGATTTAGATGATATTACGATCGAGGAATGGTTTATAAATACACCACATTTCTTTAAAACAAATTTTTGGTATATGTGGCAAACAACATTTGCTTTTCAAAAGTGGTCTAGTGTTTTTGAACTTAAACGTTATATGAATCGTATGATTTTTGAATTTTCTCGTATAGAAACATTAGAAGGTGTAACAAGAACACCATATAATCAATATGAATCAGTAATATTACCTTTAAAAAAATATTTAGAAAACTGTAATGTTGATTTTAGTATAAATGCAACAGTAACTGATATAGATTTTAAACCTGGGCGTGAAATAACAGCTACAGCAATACACATAAAAGATAAAGAAGGCGAAAAGATAATAACATTAAATTCTGGTGATGTATGTATAATGACAAATGGATGTATGACTGATAATGCTCGTCTTGGTGATTTTGATAATCCAGCAGAGTATGATATTGAAAAACCAATAAGTGCAGAACTTTGGGAAAAAGTATCTAAAAAGAAACCTGGGCTTGGAAATCCCAAACCATTCTTTGGATATCCAGAACAAACAAACTGGGAAAGCTTTACTGTAACTTGCAAAGGTAATAAACTTTTAAAGCTCATTGAGAAATTTTCAATGAATATACCTGGAAGTGGTGCACTTATGACATTTAAAGATTCTAACTGGTTAATGAGTATAGTAGTTGCTGCGCAGCCACATTTTAAGAATCAGTCAATGGATACAACTATTTTCTGGGGATATGGTTTATACACAGATAAAGAAGGAAATTATATTAAAAAGCCTATGAGAGATTGCACTGGAGAAGAAATATTGATAGAGCTTTTACACCATCTTCATTTAGATTCGAAAAAAGATGAGATTATTGAGGATGTAATAAACGTAATTCCATGTATGATGCCATATATAGTTTCACAATTCCAGCCGCATAAAATAAGCGATAGGCCCAAAGTTGTTCCATGTGGTTCTACAAACTTTGCAATGATAAGCCAATTTGTAGAAATACCAGAAGATATGGTATTTACTGAAGAATATTCAGTTCGTGCAGCAAGAATAGCAGTATATAAATTATTCAATGTTAAGCATAAAAAGATTTGCCCAGTAACTCCGTATAATAAAGATCCAAAAGTACTTTTAAATGCGCTAAAAACTTCTTTTAGGTAAAATATATTTAAGAAGGAGGAAAATATATGGTAAAATTTTTAGAAAAAATGTTTATAGTTGAAGGTATATTGTTTGGAATAATTGGATTACTATTTATATTTAATCCAACAAGCTCTTTAATAACCTTAACGAATATTACTGGAATACTAGTTATTGCTTTAGGAATTGTATCACTATTTAAGCAGCCAAGAAGCATAGTAGTAGGAATTGTTAATATAATTTTTGGTATAGGTTTAATAAGCATGCCTGTTCAAAGTATAAATCTTATAATAGCTTTTTATGGAGCATGGTCTACTGTAAAGGGAATATATCTTCTTATAGTAGCATTAAAACAGTCGGGTTATAGAGATACATTTAATATTGTATATTCTTGTTTGATTATAATCTTAGGTGTATTAATATTGTTTAATCCTATAGTAAGTTTTGTTTCAATACCTTATATAATAGGGACATATTTTCTAATAAGTGCAGTATGTGAACTTTATATTGGTTTTAAGATATAGGAATACAAATAAAGCAGCTGTCACACTTACAAACTATAATTTATAATTCAAAACATAATGAGATGTCTCAAATTATTTAATGAGACATCTTTTTATTAATGTATTCTATTTTGAGATAAGTATATACTATTTTATAATGTGAAGAGATAGTGTATAATATAATAAAATATAGTAGCTATAATATGTATTTTGGGGGGAAATAAATGAATATTCTTGTTATGGGTGGAACAAAATTCGTAAGTAAAAGCATAGCTAAATATTTTTCTGATGAAGGGTATAAAGTTTATACACTAAATAGAGGAAATTCTTCAGATCATAAAAATACCTTAAAAGCTGACAGGCATATTGAAAAGAATATGAAGAAAGTATTAGATAATAAAAAATTTGATTATGTGATTGATGTTAATGCATATACACAAAATGATGTAGAGATACTTTACAACTATTTAGACAAAAGCAAGTTAAAAAAATATATATTTATTAGTTCTAGTGCTGTTTATACTGAAAATAATAAACTCCCTATAAAAGAAAGTGCTACAAAAGGATTCAACAGTCAATGGAAAGATTATGGAATCAATAAATTAGAAGCAGAAGAATTTTTATTTAGTAAATAGAAAACAGATAAATATCCTGTGGTTATTTTAAGACCACCATATTTATATGGGCCTATGAATAATCTGTATAGGGAAAGCTATATATTTGATTGTTTATTAAATTGTGACCCTATACTAGTACCAAGTGATGGGCAAACTAAAATCCAGTTCCTACACATAGATGATTTATGTGCACAGATAAAAGAGATTATTATAAATGATGAAATTATAGGAATAGCGTTTAATGTAGGAAACAAAGAATATATAACATTCGAAAAATGGATAGAAAAATGTTTTGAAGCAACTAATTTAAAAACTAAAATATTGTATGCAAATCAATATAATATTAATGAAAATTCAAGAGCTTACTTTCCATTTAGAGATTATGAGTATTACTTAGACACATCACTTATAGAAAATATATATATAGTAAAAAAAGATTTAGTTGTAGGATTAAAGGAATCTTTTGAATATTATAAAAAATTTGCTGAAGTTGATAAAAAAGAAAACTTTCAAGAGTACATTAGAAAACTGCTATGATTAAATTCATTGTATAAATTAACTGTTTTGATTATAATGATTATAGTATAAATTAAGGTTTATATACTTTATGAATATATAATTTGTAAAAAGAATGACTTTAAGAATGAGTCGTTCTTTTTTTAGTAAATAGTATATATAACAAAAGATTTAAGGAGAAAGACAATGAATAATAATTTTAATGAATATAATTTGAGTGATGAATTAATAAAAGCAATTAATGATTTAGGTTATAAATCACCTTCAGAAGTTCAGGATAAAGTAATACCTGAAATTATGCTTAACAAAGATCTTATAGTTAAGTCTCAAACAGGTTCTGGAAAAACAGCAGCATTTGCAATTCCCTTATGTGAAAAATGTGATTGGGATGAAAATTTACCTCAAGTGTTAGTATTAAGCCCAACAAGAGAGTTAGCAGTTCAAGTAAATGAAGATTTTTTAAATATAGGAAGGTACAAAAGACTAAAAAGTGTAGCAATATACGGTAAATCGCCAATGAATGAGCAAATAAGAACTTTAAAGCAAAAAACCCATATAGTAGTTGGAACACCTGGGAGAATATTAGATCATATAGATAGAGAAAGTCTTAAGATAGAAAAAATCAAATATTTAGTAATTGATGAAGGTGACCTTATGCTTAATATGGGGTTTATTAATCAAGTAGAAGGTATACTAAGAAGACTGCCTAAAAAAATAGTCAAATTACTATTCTCAGCAACTATTCCAAATGAAATAAAAGAATTATGTGAAAAACATATGCAAAGACCAGTAAGCATAACTATTAAAAATCAAAATCTTATTAGTAATAATATAGAGCATAATTTATATTATATAAATTGCGATGAAAAGTTAGAATCATTAAACAGTATTTTAATAAATGAAAAGCCTGAAACTGTTGTTATTTTTGGAAGAACAAAAGAAAGTGTAGATAAGATTTTTGATTATTTAAAATGTAAAAAGTATAGTGTAGGGAAGATTCATGGCGGCATGATGCAAAAAGAAAGATTGGATGCCATGAGTGATTTTAAACAGGGAAATTTCAGAATTTTAGTAGCTACAGATATTGCAGCAAGGGGAATAGATGTTGATAACTTAACACATGTTATAAATTTTGAGCTTCCAGTAGAAAAAGAAAGTTATGTACATAGAATCGGTAGAAGCGGACGTGCTGGTGCAAAAGGTAAAGCCATATCTTTTTGCACTAAAGAAAATGATAGATATTTAAATCTGATTGAAGAATATATAGGATTTAAGATTCCTGTTAAATTACTTCCAAGCAATGAAGAAATAAATAAAGAAAAAGATGAAGGTTTAAATATATTAAAATCAAAACCTAATAAGAAAAAGGAAAAGGGAAAGGTAGTAAACTCTAAAATAACAAAGATATATTTAAATGGTGGAAAAAAGAAAAAATTAAGAGCTGGTGATATAGTAGGAGCAATTTGCAATATAGAAGGAGTTACATCTGATGATATTGGAATAATTGATGTTCAGGATAATGTATCATATGTAGATATCTTAAATAACAAGGGAAAGATTGTTATTGATAACTTAAAAAATACAACTATAAAAGGTAAAAAGCTTAAAGTTGAGAAGGCTCGAAATTAGATATTTAAGAAAATATTAAGTAATCATAATGGTGAAATTAATTTTTTAAAGATTGCTGAGTCTGGAATACAATATGTTTATATGAAATCTAAGGTATGTATGATAAGTCTAAAAGTAAAATTGAAACTAATAAAAAACAGTAATTAATTTTACCAGATAAATAATTATATTATTTATCTGATCTTATAATAATATATTGAAATTCATTATTAATCGACAATTAATATTATAATTATTTTGATTCTAAAAAATAAAAAAATGTCTGTAATTTAATATATTTTTGCATATTTATTAAAAAAATTACTTATATGAACAATATATAAAAAAAATTATTATATTATTATATATCAATAAAAGGTTAGAATAAATGTGAAAACAGATAATTATTCAAAAATTAAAAGAGTTTTAGGCATATTACTTATTGCAAATGTTTTTGTAACTATAGTAAAGATTATAATTGGATATATGACAAATAGTGTAGCTTTGTGTGCTGATGGGTTTCATTCATTTAGTGATAGCGCTTCAAATATTGTGGGTATTGTCAGTATTACATTTGCATCTAAACCATGTGACAACGAGCATCCATATGGACATAAAAAAATTGAAACTATGGCAAGTTTACTTATATGTGTTGTATTAATTTTACTTGGATATAATGTAATTGCAAAATCTATAAAATCAATATGGAATCCTCAAACAATAGTAGTAGATGTACAAAATATTATAATTATATTATTAACAGTGCTTATAAATGTATTTGTGGCTTATTATGAGAACAAAAAAGGCAAGGAATACAATAGTTCATTTTTAATAGCAGATTCTATTCATACTAAAAGTGATATTTTTATATCAATAGGTATAATAATAACTTTAATTGCTATTAAACTAGGAGTTTCTCCTAAAATTGATATAATTGTTTCAATAATGGTTGCATTGTTCATTTTTCATGCTGCTTACGAAATATTTATGGAGGTAGCATCAGTTTTAATAGATAAAAATATAATAAAATGTGAAGATGTAAAGCAGGTAATATACGCGTTTGATGAAGTCAAAGATGTTCATAAAATAAGATCTAGGGGATTTAAAGACCATGTTTTTTTAGATATGCATATTGTTGTAGATAAGAATATGGATGTAAATGAATTGCATAAGCTTGAACACTCAATAGAAGAAGAATTTACAAAAAAATTTGGAACTACAGTGGATACTCTTATTCATGTAGAACCATATAGATTGAAATAAGTAACAATGTAATGTAACTAATATAAATAATGGACGTAGAATCAGAGTTTTGTGGATAACAACCGAAATTCAATATATGATAGGCTC
>ENA-OWPM01000340-OWPM01000340.1-human-gut-metagenome-genome-assembly--contig:-NODE-340-length-61301-cov-6.418150_pt1 | contig 61301 bp, 51 predicted proteins | sample MGYA00248267_ERZ651852 | MGnify/ENA primary metagenome ERZ651852 (study PRJEB26924, sample SAMEA4378228) | human gut metagenome | biome: human gut; feature: human-associated habitat; material: faeces... | reverse complement strand
AGAATTTAAGAATTTAAGAATTTAAGAATTTAAGAATTTAAGAATATGCTTATTTCATGGGAATTAGAAGGAATTACTTAATGAACCATCTTCATCAGCAGATGAAGATGGGCTATACTGCCAGGCTCGTATCTCACCAAGCATTATATGCCAAGGAAACACCTACTCATGTGCATTTGTAGGTGTAAGCGATTCGCACCAAATACAAGATTGGGGCTCTCTGCTTAAGAATTTGCTTATTTTATGCGGTATAGAAGGGATTTTTTTAGAAGAATTTTTTGACAATCCTAAAAATCCAAGAACTCTAGATTTTCTTTCTAAAGTATTATAAAAATATATAAATTAAAACACACCATGTAAAAGTTAAATTTTACATGGTGTGTTTTTGAAATTTATTTAAAATGAATCTAAAATTTTAACTTATATAAAGAAATTTTATCACGTATAATTTGCGATTGCTCAGATAGTGTTTCAGTAGAGGCAGCAGTTTCTTCAGCAGTTGCTAAATTATTTTGAATTATATCAGAAATGACATCTATTCCAGAAGTCATTTGTGATATTGCATCAGCCTGGTCTTTAGATGCAGCAGTTATTTCATTTATTAAAGCAGAAGTTGAATCAACATTTTTTACAACATCATTTAATGTAATATTAGTATCTTTAGCCAAAATTTCAACATTATTAATTAATTTTAATGAACTTTCTATAATTTTGGTTATTTTGTTTACAGCATTTGAAGATTGTTCGGATAACCCTTTAATTTCATCAGCAACTATAGCAAAGCTTTTTCCTGATTCTCCAGCTTTAGCTGCTTCTATAGCTGCATTTAAAGAAAGGAGATTTGTTTGCTCAGCAATATCTTCTATTGTGCTGATAATTTGTGATATTTGCTTAGATGAAATACTTATATCTAAAATTGAATGTAATAAAATATTCACTTGATTATTTCCATTTTCGATAATCTCTTTTGTTCTAATATAAGAACAATAAGCTTGTTCTGAATTGCCAGAATTAAGATTGACTTTTTCTGATATTTCACTAAAGCTTGCCTGAAGCTGCTGGATTGCACTAGCTTGATTAGAAGCACCGTCAGATAAAACCTTTGTTATTGAAGAAATTTCTTTAGCGCTATTAGCTGTGAAGTCAATTGAATTATGCATATCTGAAAAACTTATATTTAATTGCTCGATTATTTTATTAAGAGCAGTATGTATTGGAATAAAATCACCGATATACTCAACTGATGAATTAGTAGATATATTTAAATTTCCTAAAGATAAGTTTTCTAAAGTAACAGTTATATCAGCTATATATGATTTAATCATATTAATAGATTTTATAAGTGCCTCAGACATTTGTCCCATTTCATCGGTAGAAATATAATTGTTTTCTACATCTAAATTTCCATTAACAATATTATTAGCTATAGTAGTTACATTATTAATTCCACTAATTAATGTGCTTTTTAGGCTTTTTCCCATTAATCTTGGAATGATAATAAGAAAAATCATTAAGATAATAAGTGCAGATATAGCTATATTTCTATAAAATACTGAGCTATTAACAAACGATAATGCACTTTCTTGTGATGAATCGTATAGCTTGTCTATGAAATTATCACATATATCCATTTGAAAGCCATATTCATTTTGTTTTTCTTCAATTTCTTTTTCAGTATCACTATTTTTTATTAAATCAATTAATTCAACTCTTAGTTTTTCTGTTAAATCAATATTAGTAGTAAGCTCATTTATTAAACTACCGTCTATTGTAGAAATGTTTCGGAGAATTTCAATATCTGCCTTTAGTTCATTAGCAGAGTTATCGGAATTTTTTAAGAATATATTTTTGTTTATTGTATCAGTTTGGACCACTGCCCTATATATGTTTTTATCACTCTCTTGTAAATTAAGTCTAATATTTGATATAGTTTTTGAAAGCAAAAATGGACCTTCATAAAGAGCAGAAGTTCTCGAAGATGTAAATAATAGTACGCCTATAGAAATTATCATAGTAATTAGAGTTAGATTTAATATATTTATAAATATTAAATCTATTTTTTTACTTATTTTTTTGTTTTTTACATTAATCAAATTATTTTTGTGCTTTAATTGCATAATAAGTACCTCCTAAGAAAATAAAATAATCTATTTAAAACATTTACATTTTTTATTATAGCAGAATAAAAAATATATTAAATGAAATATTAAAAGAATTTAGATAAATTTAAAATAAAACCATATTATGTAATAAAAGATTGACTAAGATAAATTAAGTTTAATATATAGTAGAATTAATTGATATGAATGTTTTGTTTATGTGTAGTAATTATTGAAGACTATTATTGAATTGAAGGAAGTTAGACTGAAAAAAATTTATTTCTAAGAGTACTTTAAAAAATGGAAAAGAAAATACATCTACAAGCATTATGCTATATGCTATAATAGTAAATAATGCTATAGAATATATTTTTTGTATTAAGATACATAAGATGAAAATTATTGAGAGAAATTATTTTATTAATTGCAAGTCAAGTGAATAAGTATTATTATAGGGGGGATATTTTGAATATTGCAGTAGTTGAGGATATGAAAAATGATTTTGATATAATATCAAATTTTATAGATAAATATTACAAAAAAAAGCATATATCATATAATTTACATGGTTTTAAATGCGAAAAAGAGTTTTGTGATGAATTTGAAAAAGATAAGTTTGACATAATATTTTTGGATATTTATATAGATAATTTAAATGGAATGGAATTAGCAAGAAATATACGTAAAAAAGATGAGAAATGTTTAATAATATTTTCTACTGTAAGTAAAGAATTTGCAATAGAAAGTTATGAGGTTAGAGCCTTTTATTATTTGCTGAAACCATATAGCTATGAACAGTTTATGGAGGTTATGAATTTAGCACATAAAGTCTTGCCAAATCAAGTGAAATATATTGAAGTTAAAGAAGCTCGTATAAATATAAAAGTATGCTTAGATGACATTATTTACATAGACTACTATAATCATTATATTCAAATACATACTAACTATAGGATGATTAAAAGCTATATGAAGTTTAAAGAGATCATGGAATTACTTGAACCATATAAGCAATTTTTATATTGTTATCGTAATTGTATGATAAATATGAGCAAAGTAAGTGGTATTAGGGAAAAAGACTTTGTAATGAAAAATGGAGAAATAATACCAATATCTAAAAAACATTGCGGAGAAATCAAACAGTATTTTGCAGATTACATATTTGATAAGATGAGAGGTGCCTTATAATATTGAGCAATAAAATCATGATAATTGAAATAATATTGAAATTGCTTCCAAGTTTTTGCATAATTTTCATGGTGTTTAGTAAAAAATTTCGGTTTTCTATTTGGACTACTGCCATTATCACAGTTGCAGTATCTGCTCTTATTATAAAATCTGTAATTATATTTTATGATTATGATTTATATGCAAAGGAGAATTTATTTTGTTCACTTATATATTTTCTCCCAATACTAGTATCTTTAATGTTGATGATAAAAGCATCAGTTTTTCAGATCTTGTTTGTCTATTTCTTAACAAAAACTTATATGGATAGTGTTAATTTATTTTCGTTATCTTTTAGTATAATCTTTTTTAATTGTAATTATGGTAACTTTAGTTATAAATATTATTTTTTGTCAAAGATAATTGTATTGGTCTTATCGTATCCAATTTTAAATATGTTTATATTAAATTTATTAAGGTCATTAATTGATGAAGAAGGGCAAATAGTATTTTGGAGATATTTTTGGATTATTCCAGCTTCTTTTTATGCTATATATCGTGTTATTATGCCTTCAAGTCATGAAAGCCAAATTAATGAATTAATTCAGACAAGCTTTTTAGTGACTTATGTTTGGTCAATAGGATTATTCTTATCGTATTTTATTATTTTACATACATTTTCGGAGATTATTAAAAACGGAAAAATAAAAGAAGAACTGGAGATATCAAAAATTAAAGTTTCACTACAAAGAGAACAATATGATATGCTAAAAAAAAATATCGAAGAATCGAGAAGAATGAGGCATGATCTAAAGCATTACATAATTGCATTAAAAGGGCTTGTTGATAAGGAAGATATTGAAGGGGTAAGGAACTATGTATATGATTATTGTAGAGATGCAGAGTTAGATGAAGGAATACCTATATGTAAAAATTATGCAGTTGATTCAATTATTCAACACTACTTAAGGGTTGCCAAAAAGAACTTAATTAAAATAAAAATCGCTATAAATATTCCTAAAGAACTCTACAAATTAGAAAATGATCTTTGCATAATACTAGGGAATTTATTAGAAAATGCCATTGAAGCTTGTATACGCCAATTAAAAGAAGAAAAATTCATTAATTTAAGTATTAAAATGCAGGATGAGAAGATTATAGCCATTTTAATTGAAAATAGTTTTGAAGGCAAAATTAATTGTAGAAATGGCATATTTATTTCTTCAAAGCGTAATGAGGCTGGAATAGGAATAGAATCTGTAAAAAGCATTGCTAAAAAACATTGTGGCATTGCAAATTTTAAATATAATAATAACATATTTGAAGTTTCAATATTGATTAACTAATAATATATTTTAATTCAGTAAAAAAACAACTATTTTGGTAAATGTGTTGTTTTTTATTTTTTTGTGAATAATAATTATTAAATAATATATGTTTAGAAATAATAATAATGTTTCAAGATTAATTAATAAAGAATGGGGAGAGAATATGGGAGATAAAAAAATGATTTTAAGAACAAAAAGATTACAATTGAAAGACTCAATAAAAAAAGCATATATGAAGAGAATGATATCAATTTGTTTAGTTGTATCTTTTATAATTGGATTTTCATTAGATTTAAATGTATTTGCTGAAGATAAAAATGATTTTAGTAAATATGTTACTAGTATGAACTTTTATGATGGTGATAATAATGAAATTTCAGATGGCAGCACAATTTCCACCAGTGACAAAATTAAGGCAGAATATAATTTTACTATTTCTAGTTCGGATATTTCTAATGGAAATTTAATATTAGAATTACCAGAAGAATTAGAAGTAGAAAAAAGTAATATTGAGGTAGAGAGTGATGGATATATTGGGACAGCTAGTAATGAAAAAAACAAAACTATCATTTCTTTAATGGAAAATTCACAGTATAATACAACTGCAGATGAAGTGACAACTTCAGATGGGGTTACAGTAAATGAAGATAAAAAAATAAAGGGTAAATTAGAATTAGAAATGAAATTTGATGCAGAGAAAGTAGAAGGATTAGCTTCTAAAATAGTTAGATTAACACAAAATGGAATCGAATTTGAAGATTTTAATATTATGAAGCAACCAGCATTATTGGCTACAAATATAGATTTTCCATTTATTACAGGAGTTTATTTGAGTGATAAACCTTTTAATAGTTCTGGAATTGATATTACAGCTGATAATTTTGAAACAGAATATAATGATTATTACACAAATACATTAAAGGATAAAGAATTAGAAAAAAGTTCACAAATGTATGTAGGTTATAAATTTGAAATACCAGACACTGTTACAGTAACTGAAGGTCAACAATTTGTAATGAATATACCAAATGAATTTTTAAAGCCATCTGAAGATACAATAGTTCTTAATGATACTGATGGAAATAAAGTAGCTGATGTAACTTATAAAAATGATAATCAAATTATAATTACATTTACTGAATTTTCAGAAGGGCATTCAGATGTCACTGGATATTTTTGGTTTGGACGATCTTTAAATAAAGATAATATTGGAAATACAAATCCAGTGCAAATAGCTTTTGATATACCGAAATTTGGGACAAAGAAGTATGATCTGAATTTCAAGCAACAGCCGTTTGAAGAATCTGATCCAATAATTACTAAAGATGGTTCGTATTCAGCACAAGATCAAGTTATAAATTGGAAATTAAAAGTTAAAGCAGGAAATTTGGATAAAAAAGATGTTGTGATTAATGATGTATTAAATACAAAAGAACATACCTTTAAAAATGGAAGCTTTAAGGTGGATGGAATTTCAGTAGGTAATCCTACAATCACAGAAGATGCAAATTCTAATACCTCAACTTTAGAATACACGTTAGATAAGATTACAACAGGAAATCCATCACCAGAGAGAACAATTGAATTTCAAACTATACCTGTTCAATCTATTCTTGAAAGTCAAGGAGTTAAAACAAACATAACTAATAAAGCATCATTAGAATTTGAGAATAATAATGGGACAAAAGAAATTGTAAATTCTAATGATAAGACTGTTACTGTTATTAATGATTTTATTAATAAGACTGGAGAGTATAACCCTGCTACAAAAGATATATTATGGACAGTTAAAATTAATAATAGCAAAGTTAATTTTAATAATCCAATCATTACAGATACTTTGCAAGAAGGTTTATTCTTAGATACAGATAGTGTAAAACTAGATAATAAAGATAGTGTTATTAACACAGACTTTACTTATGACTCTAGTAGTAGATTATTTACTTTTAATAATTCCCCAGAAGATAATAGTGCTCATACATTAACATTTGTAACAAAGATAGATTCAGATAAACTTCAACAAGCCTTTCATACTCCAATTACATTTAATAATAAGATAGATTTATCAGTTAATGGTCTTTCGTATTATTACAATGCACCAGGAGTTGGTGTTGGAGTGGATGGAAATGGAGAAGCAATAAGTAAAAGAGCTGTTTCATATGATAAGAAAACAAAAAGAATAAAATGGGAAATAACTGTAAATACCATTGGTCTTAATATAACTGATGCAAAAGTTACTGAAGCTATAGGAAATAATCAAAAATATGTTGATCCCTCAGCAGAAATTGACGGAGTAGCTGCTAAATTTGATGAAATCACAAATACAATTTATGAAATTTCCTTGGGAAATATTACTGGAAGCAAAGTTATTACTTTAGAAACTGAGTTGACAAATGATAATATCATATATGGGAATGGAAATGCAAGTGTTTACAATTCATGTAACTTAACAGGATCTAACATAGGCATATATACATCAAATGATGTTCCACAAAATGTTGACAGTACTTTGATTAGAAAATCTGGAAAATACAATTATGCTAATCGCCATATAACATGGACAATAGATGTAAATAAGTCTGAAACACCTATACAGGATGTTAAGATTTTGGATGGTATATTAAGTGGACAAGAGTTTCTTAAAGATACATTTAAAGTTATACGCCAATCAGGTAATACTGATGATACGTCAATTACTACAAATGTGGGAAGTAAATTAATTTATACACCTAAGGATTCATTAGAATTGGAGAAAGGTGGAGATCTTGTTTATGACTTTGGAAACATTAGTGACTGCTATCAAATAACCTTTGATACGCAAATACCAAATGATAATGAATTTGATGAAAATAAAGATAAAGTAGTAACTAATGAAGCTAACCTTACTACATCAGAAACATCGAAAGAGATTAAAGATTCAAACACAGTTACAATTAAAAACTATCTTGTTTATAAAGATTCACAATACACACAAGGGAATGACTTTATAACTTGGGATATATATATAAATAAAAATAATATCAAATTAGATGGATTTAAAGTTATTGATGATATAAAAGATGGTCTTCAAGTTGATATGGATTCAATAAAATTATATGAAGTTGAATTAACAGGTGATGACTATAAGACAATTAACAATAAAATAGAAGTTTCTGCATCTAATTATACAAGTAACTATTCAGCAGATACTAGAAAGCTTGAAGTTAACTATTCACCTTCGACTACAAAATCATATTTACTAGAATTTGATACAATTGCAAAAAGTTCTGGAAGTTTTTCTAACTCTGTAAGCTTAGATGGTAATTCTACTCTTTATACATCCGAAAAGACAGGAATTAATGTAAGTTTCTCAGATGATATATATGGTGGTGGTGCATCTGGGACTTCAGGCTCTGTTATAATAACAAAAGTAGATAAGGATGATAATAATAAAAAGCTTGATGGAGCTGTCTTTGAGCTTATTAAAGATGAAAAAGTAGTTCAAACCTCAGAACCAACTGTAAATGGAGTTACTAAATTTACTAGACTGAAATTTGGTGTTGACTACCATATAAAAGAAATAAAAGCTCCAAAAGGATATGTTTTAGATGGCACTAAAGATACATTAGTAAATATAAAAAAAGACACAACGATACCAGCAAATAATGTTAAGAAAATCAATATTATTAATGAAAAAATAAAGAAAGATATTAAGTTTAAAAAAGAAGATTCTGATGGACAACCAATTAAAGGAACAGAATTTAAGCTTTACTTAGCAAGTGATACATTCTTTTCAGATCCTAAGGGAACAGCAGTAAGTGATGAAAATGGTTTTGTATTATTTAAAGATATAGCTGTAGATCCAAGCAAGAGTGTTGAGTATGAGATTAAAGAAACAAAGACTCCAACTGGATATGTTACTTATGCAGATAAAATTACTGCTACAATTGCACCAGATGGAAATAATGACTATGTAGTGAATGTTACACCTTCTGAAGTTGTAAATAAATTTATTCAAAAGAATATAAAGTTATTAAAAACTTCAGCAGATGGGGCTAAGCTAAAAGGTGCAACTTTTATGTTATATAAAAATGGAGATGAAACTATTCCAGTAGGCGACCCAGCGTATAGTGATGAAAATGGAATAGTGGAATTTAAAGATGTTGACTATGGAGATTATGTAATTAAAGAAACTCAGGCACCAAATGGTTTTGATCCATCAGCAGATTCAATTGTTGTAAACAAGTCAGACTTTGAGACAGCAGATGCTTTCTTTGATAAGGGAACAGTAGTTAATACAAAGACAAAACCACAGAAAATTATTGAATTTTATAAAGAATCTGATGGTGGAACAACATTAAAAGATGCTATATTTTCTATTTATAAAGAAACGGATACTGATTTTAAAAGCCCTGTATCTATTACAGGAAGTGATTCTACTGGCTTAGTTAGATTTACAAATATTAAAGCAGGGGATTACAAAATTAAAGAAACAAAAGCTCCAAAAGGATATGAACTTTCTGATACAGTAATTAGTATAAAAGAAAGTGACTTTGAAGTGGCTGGAGAAGTTATAAAGACTAATCCATATAAGATTGTTAATAAAGAGATAATTAAGACAATAGAGCTTTATAAACAAGATATAAATGGTAATCCATTGAAAGATGCGATTTTCTCATTATATAAGTTGGAAGATGTTAATTTTGAAAATCCTATTTCGTCAGCAGTAAGTGATGATAATGGAATAGTAAAATTTATAAATGTTAAAGCCGGAAATTATAAGATTAAAGAAACAAAGGCTCCAGAAGGATATAAATTATCAGAAGAAGTAATTAATATAACAATTGATGAATTTAATGGGACAGATGATGTTATAAGAACATCACCATATGAATTCATAAATAAATTAATTCCAACAAATGGAGGTGGATCAGGAGGAGGTGGTGGCTCATCTTCAAGTTCAAAGAAGCACAAGGATGATAAAGATGAGGAAGAAATCATAACTACGGATCCTGAGGAAAAAACTGAAATAGATAATAACACAAAAGTTGAACAAGAAAATAATCAAAACACAGGAAATAATTTTTTAAATGCAACTGAGGGTTCACCAAGTGGTTCTCAATATACTTTGTATGATAAGAATGGAAATGAAATTTCTGCTGGTGTAGATACCAATGGTACTAATGGTACCAATTATACCAGTGGAGAAGAAAAAATAAAAGCTAAGAGTAAAAAGGAAAAATTACCACAAGCAGGAAGATTCATTGATTCTACAGTATTAATTATTTCAGGTTTAATATTAATTATATTAGGCTTTGCATATAATTTAAAAAGGAAGAAATCAGTAAAATTCTAATTTAGAAAAGACTGCCTTAAAAGACTAAGACTTTTAAGGCAGTTTTTTAATAAATATCTATTTATATAAAGGGAGAAGTCAATAAAATGATAAAGAAATATTTAGGCAAAATGCTTATAGCTTTGGGCTGCATCATTATTATTGTAGCAATTTCATTAAAAATAATTACTGATTATAAACAAAAAAAGATAGTAGATAATTATAGAGATTATATTTCAAATATGCAAAATGAAGACAAATCTTTTAACGAGAATAAGAAAGCGTTTGAAACATATACTTCTCAAGAACAATCAAGCAATATAATAGGGATCTTAAGTATCCCCAAATTAGATTTGAATGTTGGCATTGGTGAAGGGGTAGATAATGAAACATTAAAATATTCTGTTGGACATTTCTCAGATACGGCTATGCCAGGTCAGAAGGGTAATTTCTGCGTAATTGGACATAGAAGTTATACCTATGGAGAATTTTTTAATAGATTAGATGAAATTGAAGAAAATGATGAAATTATTGTTGAATATAACGGAAAAGAGTTTAAATACAAAGTTACAGAAATTAAAGTAGTAAAGCCAGAAGAAGTATCTGTATTAAACCAAAGTGAGGAAGAAGAAATAACACTAATAACATGCACTCCAATTAGAGTAGGATCTCATAGACTAATTATTAAAGGAATCAGAGAACAATAGATTATAGGCAATGGATAGAAAATTAAATAAAAGCTTTAGTAGCAGAATTAAATAAAGTGAATATTTTATTTATATGTAATAATAGTTGGAGATTTTTATGGACTTGGAAGGAAGCAGAACAGAAAAGAATCTATATAAGACTTATGCAGGAGAATGCAGAGCTAGAACGAAATATAACCTTTATTCTGAAAAAGCAAGAGCAGACGGATATGTTTGGATATCAGAAATTTTTAATATGATAGCAGGAAATGAATATGCTCATGCAAGAGAAGCATATAAAAGATACTTAAAAAAAGTCTGCGATACAGAAAATAATTTAATAGATTCAGCCCTTGGAGAAGCTGAAGAAAGTCAATTTATATATAAAGAATTTGAAAAAGTTGCAAGAGAAGAAGGTTTTAAAGAAATTGCAGATTTTTATAAAGAATTGCAGGAAGTAGAGGAAAGCCATAAAGAAATATTCTCAAAATTAGCAAAAGAAGTAAAAGGTGAAACTATATTTAAATGTGAAGAAGTTTGTTACTTTAAATGTTTAAATTGTGGATATATATATGAAGGTAAAGAAGCACCAGATAGATGTCCTTTGTGCAAATATCCAAAATCATTTTTTGAAAAAATAGAAAATATAGATTGTAAATAGGAGTGAATATAAATGTTTTTTAATTATCCAGATGAGTATAATGTTCAAGTGAGCTATTCTGATAACTTAATTGAGAAAAATAATAAAGAATCGGAAGGAATTGACACAGAAATTGAGGTGGAAAAAAGCTTATTAAGAGAATGTGATCCCTTTTCAGAGAAGGTGGAATCTAAAGAGAATAATCTAGAAAAATCAGATTGCAAAAGAAGAGAAAATATTTTTGAAGAATCAGATGAAGAATATATAAATAATGAAATAAAGTTGGATATATAAATGATTTTAATGAGAATTACTTATTAGTGATTCTCATTTATTTATATAAATAACTTGACTTGCGCACTAAATTGAGCAATTTTCCAAAATGGCTTAAAAGCAAGGGGGATTAAATATCAAAGAATAAAATATTGGCCTTTTGGTATATATATCCAAATCACTGCACAAGTCTAGTAAATAAAATAATATAATAATGGTATTTTATTAAAACAAATAAAATATAAAATAATTAGTAGATTAATTTTGGGAGAGGAAATATGAATTATAATGATCTGTTGGATAAGCAATATGTAGATATACAAAATTTGAGTAACTTATTGGGGAATTATGTGAATGCTTATAGATTATTAATAGCTGGAGCTGCTGATCTATACAGTATAAACATAGCAAAGAAAAGTGAAGTAAGGAAAGCAATAGAAAGAGCAGATGAATTAGGGGAATTAATAGATAAATTAATAAATACATTAGACAGATGTGGAACAGGGTACTTAAAATATTGTAAAGTTAAAAACAGCTATATTTCAGCAAATACAGAAAAAGATGGTATATTTACAGAAATAGATAATGAATTGAATTTTGAAAATTCATCAAACAGGGAAGAGGAAGAATGAAGGAATATATTTAAAAAGAACTCTATTTCATTTATGAAATTAGAGTTCTTTTTAAATATTAAAATTTTTTCAAACGAATTTTACTGATCATTAAATATGAACCTAAAATCATTAAAAACATAGGAATGATTTTAGGAAGAAATATATTTAAAGTAAGCAAATTATATAAAGCCATAAAACATCCTACAACTGTTATTGGTACTCCAGTAAAGCACCCATCAAACTGAACAGCATTAAATCTTGCAAGTCTGTACGCTCCACAAATAGGGAATAATAAAAGTAAAATAAGACCTAATAGTCCTTTTGGACCAAAGTTTTGAAAATCAAATAATATATATGTTAATATTGATGGTGCAACACCAAATGAAACCAAATCAGCTAGGGAGTCTAATTCTTTACCTAAATCACTAGACACATCTAAAAAACGAGCAATCCTACCATCGTATCTATCTACTAAACCAGCTAATAAAATAAAAATACATGCAAGAATGTAATTAAAGTTCATTGTTGATAAGATAGATATAACTCCGCAAGATAGATTGAGAAAGGTAAAAACGTTTGGAATACAACTTTTCCTCATAAAATCCTCCTAGAAATTAAAAACTACTTACAAAAAAATATTATACCATATAAATGCAAATAATATAAGACATTAAATAACTTTAAGATATTATTAATGTAATACTCATATTATTATATATAATATTGCAATCACCATCTTTTTATTCTCGACACTGTAATTTTTAAATGGTATAATAATTTTTATGTGGTAGGAAAAAGATGTAAATTAATAACTTTAGAGAGGAGAAATTCTTTTATGAAGAAGGTTAGATTTATTTATAATCCTTATTCGGGTGAAAATGGAATAATAGACGAAATAGATAATGTAATAAGAATACATCAAGACGTAGGAATGATTATTGTTCCATACAGAATAAAAAAAGGAAAGGATTTAAGTGAAGCTCTTGATATTGTAGATGACACTTATGCATATATATTAATTGCTGGAGGAGATGGAACTGTAGATTCAGTTGTTAATGCTATGGAACAGAGAAATATAAATCTTCCCATAGGAATTCTTCCTGTTGGAACGGCAAATGATTTTGGTAGCTTTCTTGGAATACCAAGTGATGTAGAAACTGCGTGTAAGCAGATCTTAAGCTCAAAACCAAAGCTTATAGATATTGGTAAAATTAATGAAAAATACTTCGTTAATGTTGCGAGCACAGGACTGTTTACAGATGTTTCTCAAAAGACTGATGTTAATTTAAAAAATACAATAGGGAAATTAGCATACTATTTAAAAGGGTTAGAGGAACTTCCTAATTTCAGAAGATTAAAGCTAAAACTTACATCTAAGGAATGCACTTTTGATGGAGAAATGTATTTACTGCTAGTATTTAATGGAAAAACTGCAGGCAACTTTAATTTAGCAACTGAGGCTGATGTTACAGATGGAAAACTTGATGTAATAATATTTAAGGCAATTCAAATAATAGAATTAATACCTCTGTTTATAAAGGTACTAAGAGGAGAACATTTAGACTCTGATAAGGTTGTATATTTTAAGACTGATGATTTGTATATAGAATCTAGCGAAGATATAGTTACTGATATAGATGGAGAGAGAGGCCCTGATTTTCCTTTAAGGATTCAATGTATTGAAAAAGGAATTAAAGTTTTAGGAATAAATTAATATAAACAATAATAAATATAAGTAACGAAATATTAGACGGGAGTGTAAAGTGTGAGTCTTGCGTATTATATATTTTTGTTACTTATAATTTTTTTATCCTTTTTAATGATAAAAAAGAATATAGATTATTCACCTAAAAAAATAAAAATTTATTTAACTATTGTAATAACATTATTTTTATTAAGAAATATAGCTTTATTATGTTTATGTTTAATTAAAAATAGTAACTTTTTATATTATTTAAAACTACTAGTATTTTTAGATTATATAACAATACCACTTATGATAATACCTATATCTTATGTTTATTTAAGAGCGGAAAAATTAAAATTTACTGGTAGTTATATTATAGCAGTTATAGTAGGGATAATATATGCAATTATATTGCACTTATCAAAAGTGACAATGGAAGTAAGTTATATTTATGGTTTTATAATAAGATTAGATAATGAGGTTACAATATCCATGCTTTCATTAATATTACTTGGAGTATTAATGATTATAAATGTAGTAATACTTGATAAACCATTTGTTAATAAAAAAGGAATATGGTTTGTTATATTAGCCATAGTGCTAGTTATGGCTGAGGAAGTAACAATACTTGGAGGAATTAAAGTATTTCCTTATTCAGTTAGTGGAGAATTAATATTTTTAATAATTATGAATTTTGTTATTAACGGATTCAAAAAAATTAATAAGTAAAAAAGTCACCATACAGATTTATAACAAATAAATCTGTATGGTGACTTTTTATGCAAATGCAGTATTATAATCAGCTAATTTCCCTGAATATACTAAATCAACATCTGATGATTCGGCTAAATCACAAAAGTCATATGGTCTTATTAAAGTAAAATGTTTATTAAATTTTACAGACTCTGATTGTTCTAGTACGTACGCAACAAATTGAGAACAAACATAGTGATTAGGTCTGTGATATGGTATGTTAAATAACATGGCTACAAGACCAGCAAAGTTATAATGATATTTATTTCCGTTTCTTTCGAATTCACGTATTTCTCTTTGTAATTTTCTATATTGTTTGTTTGTAATAGATATACGGTATATTTGGCATACTGTATTATCATGGAGCTTATAAATTCCTTCATTTATATTTTCTTTAACGAATCCTGCAATTAGTGGAATATATAAGTTCTGTCTGGCAAAGCTATATAAAGAATTTAAATCTTCATCAAGTGCTATAGAAGCATGATTATAAGGTGCACGCGTAAAAAATTGTAATATTTTAGAGCAGTTAGTTCCAGTTTGGCTAACCATAATATAAATATTTCTTTTCACCCATCATTCCCCGTTTCTTATAAATATTAAATACTATTAATTACAAATTATTATAAAACATGCATCTTAAATGTTTCTTAACAAATAATAAAAAAACATTTAATAATTATCAATTAAATCTAGAATTATTTTTTTTTGAATTAGATTTTTTGAAATTACTATTTTTATTTTTAGAGTATTTTTTGGAATTGCTCTTTGCTGTATTGGAATTCCCCTTTGCTATATTCGTAGAAGAATTAAGTTTATTTTTTCCTTGATATCCCTGTTTTTTGGGAGCATATCCAATTAGGCAAGCTTTACTATTTCCAATTAAGTCTTCTCTGTGAGCAGCAATTAAAGCTTTTTTTACTTTTTCATAATTTTTTGGTACAGCAAATTGTATTAGAGCCCTTTGCATATCTTTTTCACTTTGAGTTTTAGGAACATATACTTTTTCACCTGTAATAGGATTAACGCCTGTATAATAAATAGTCGTTGAAAGACTTCCAGGAGTAGGATAAAAGTCTTGAACCTGTTCAGGTGTATATCCCATATGTTTAACGTATTGTGCAAGCTCAATTGCAGCGCTTAAATCTGAACCAGGATGAGAAGACATCAAATAAGGCACTAAAAATTGATTTTTATTCAGTTGTTTATTTATCTTAAAATATTTATTAACAAATTTATCATAAACGTCCCTTGTAGGTTTACCCATTTGATTTAAAACTCTAGGAACAACATGTTCAGGAGCAACTTTTAATTGACCGCTTATATGATGTTCACATAATTCCTTGAAAAAAGCATCATTATTATCATGAATTAAATAATCATATCTGATTCCAGAACGTACGAATACTTTCTTTATTCCAGGTAGTTTTCTTATTTTTCTTAAAAGTGATAAGTATTCAGTATGATCTATAATTAAATTTTTACAAGGAGAAGGGAACATACATTGTTTAGTTTTGCATGTGCCATGAATTTCTTGCTTTTTACATGCTCTATGCCTAAAGTTGGCAGTTGGACCTCCAACATCATGTATATATCCTTTAAAATCAGGTAAAGTAGTAAGTAGTTCCGCTTCGTCAATTATAGATTCCTGACTTCTATTTTGGATTACTCTTCCTTGGTGAAAAGTTAATGCACAGAAAGAACAAGAACCAAAACAGCCTCTATGACTAGTTATAGAAAATTTAACTTCAGTTATAGCAGGAATTCCACCTTTTTCTTCATATATAGGATGATATGTTCTTGTATAAGGTAAATTATAAGTTTCATCCATTTCTTCTTGTGTAAGATTTTCTTGTGGTGGATTTTGTACCAGATATCTATCTCCATATTGCTGAATTATGGTCCTTCCAAGAATGGAATCCTGTTCGTAATATTCTAATTTATATGCTTCATTATAAGCATTTTTATCAGTAGATACTTTTTCAAACGATGGGACTATCACAGGTTTATTAATATGTGAAATATCTTTAGTTATATAACAAGTTCCTCGAATATTATCCATATTCTGTATATGCCCACCATATCTAAATAAATCAGCAATCTGTACGATTGTTTTTTCACCCATTCCATACATTAGAAGATCAGCTTTTGAATCTAATAGTATACTTCGTCTTACTTTATCATCCCAATAGTCATAATGAGCAAATCTTCTAAGGCTTGCTTCTATACCGCCAATAGCTATGGGAATATCTTTATAAGCTTCTCTAATTCTATTACAGTAAACAATAACGGCTCTATCAGGTCTATGTCCAGCTTCACCACCAGGAGAATAGAGATCATCTCTTCTTTTCTTCTTTGCAGATGTGTAGTGGTTTACCATAGAATCAATATTACCTGAATTAACTAAAAAGGCATATTTTGGACATCCTAATCTTTTGAAGTCATCACAATTATGCCAATTAGGCTGAGCAATTATACCAACATTAAAACCTTGAGCTTCAAGTGTTCTACCAATAATAGCAGTACCAAAAGAAGGATGATCAACATAAGCATCACCTGTTACAATTATAAAATCTAATTGTTCTATACCTTTACGTTTCATATCATCCTTGCTTATAGGTAAAAATTCTTTGCAAAGCTTCATATATATTAACTCCAATTCTTTATTATATTAATTAAGATATATTAAAAAAATAACTAGTTATTATACTAGCTATTTTTCTATTCATTAACAGATTTCAGTTTAACATACGGATGTTAATTTTACAAATATTTAAAGAAAGTAAAATTTGGATGATAATTTAAGTATTTTCAGAATTTATAAGATAATATATATTCATTTTTATAATAAAATATATGCAATAATTAATTTTTAAAGAAAAGCAAAAATTTGTTGCCTTTTTGAAGCTATATAATATAATAATTAAGAAAGAATAAATACTTAAATTTAATTATAAAATTTCTATTGAAGGAATATTTAAATTTATTTAGTATAAGTTTATAAAATATGAGTTAAAATTTATATTTATTTATTGCAAGTTATAATTATGAGTTTTAAATTGTGAATCATGAATTGTAAATTATAAATTGATAAAGGATGGTGTATCAAAAAATGGAGGAAGGACCTCAGAATATTAATTATCATACGGCAAAAACTAAATATATTCAGAGAGAGCTCATTTATTTGAAATGCACTAAATCAGCATTATTTATTTAACTTATAAAATATGAAAGTTTTGGAAATAATTATGCTGATTATGTATAAAATATATACATATAAATGTGGATAATTTCGTATTTAATGACTTCTTTCTGTGAATAAAAAAGGAGGAATCTAAATTATGAAATTATCTACATTCCTATATTCTATTATTTTAGGGAAAAAGGTATATGATGAATTTGGCGATGTCTTAGGAAGTCTAAAAGATATTTATGTTACTACAGAAGATGGATATCCACGTGTTATTGGTTATAAATTAAAAAAAGATGGAGTGACTTTCCATTATGAATTTAAATATATAGAATTTAATGAGAAAGATGGTAAAGTAAAAATTAAAACTAGAGGAAGTAAAGAAATACTTCCTATGAGATATAGCTATCTACTTTCAGAGAATTTATTAGATAAAAAAATAGTAGATATCAATGGGAAAAAAGTTGTAAGTGTTAATGATTTAAGAATAGCAAAAATAGCTGGTGAATATAGGGTAATAGGAGTAGAAGCGGGTCCACTAGCAAAATATAGACGTTTAGGTATAGGTGGATTAGCTAAATTTATATTTAAACTTTTTAGAAAAGATACTACTGATAAGATGCTACGATGGGACGATGTTGAATCTTTAGAAATGGTAGATAATAATTTAAAGATTAACTTGCCATATAAAAAGTTATCAACACTTCACCCCGCTGATCTTGCAGACATACTAGAAGAATTAGACTCAACATCAAGAAAACAGGTATTAGAATCATTAGATGAAGACTTAGCAGCAGACACATTAGAGGAAATAGATTCAGAATATAAATCAGAGATAATAAAGGAATTATCAGATAGTAAGGCAGTTGAAGTTTTAGAGAATATGCCTAACGATGAGATTGCAGATTTATTAGATGATTTGAATGAAGAAGAAAGAGAAAAAATATTATTAAATTTGGAGCGAGAAGATGCAGAAGAAGTAAAAGAACTTTTAAATTATGAAGATGAAACTGTTGGAAGCATAATGAGTAAGGAGTTTATTTCAGTAAATCTGGATATAACAGTTGGTGAAACAATCGATATATTAAAAGAAATGCAGCCAGATGAAGAGGTTATGTATTATATCTATATAACTGACAAAGATGAGCAGATTCAAGGTGTAGTTCCAATACGAGATTTAATTATAAATGATTCAGAGATCAAAATAAAAGAAATAATGGATGAAACTGTGTCAAGAGTGAGATTTGATGATGAAATTAACAAAGTTATTAAAGTAGCTGCGAAGTATCATTTGAATTCTGTTCCAGTAATTGATGCAGATGAAAAATTAATTGGGATTGTAATTATTCACGATTTAATAGATGAGTTTCTTTATCCACTTTGGAAAAAGAAAAATTAATATTTATGGAAAAAAATACTTGATAAGGTGTTGACCTTTTTTTATATAAGTCATATAATGAATATATAAAGTTTATCAGAACACTCGGAATAAAAAATTAAGAATAAAGACTATGAAAAAGGAAAGTAACATAAAGGAATGTTAACAGAGAGAAAAGAAGGCTGAGAACTTTTCATCAGAAATTTATGTGAAGTGCCCTTTGGAGTTGAAATCAGAATATAAGAGTATGATTCTCCGGATTCACCCGTTATAGTGATATAGCATAATAATGTGCTGAAACCAAAGAGGAATTATTAATTTAATTCAATTAGAGTGGAACCGCGGATTTACTTCGTCTCTATAGTTTTATAGCGACGGGGTTTTTTTATATACATTTATAAAAGTTAATTCACAGGTTTTATGATTAAAACATAAATTTTCATGCATGATAATTTAAAAACACTTAAGATTAAAGCAATTAAATAGATTTAAAATAAGTATAAAATAGTAGGAGGACAAGCGTATGATTTATAATGGAGTATTAGAATTGATAGGAAAAACACCAATTTTAAAGGTGAACAATTTAGTGAAGGATGACAATATCGCAGATATATATGTTAAATTAGAAAAGTTTAATCCAGGTGGAAGCGTAAAAGATAGAGCTGCACTAGGAATGATAGAAAAAGCTGAAAAAGAAGGATTATTAAAGCCGGGATCTACTATAGTAGAGCCAACAAGTGGAAATACAGGTATAGCATTAGCCCTTATAGGAAAATTAAAAGGCTATAAAGTAATAATAGTAATGCCAGAGACAATGAGTAAGGAAAGAAGAGATTTAATTAAAGCTTATGGGGCAGAACTTGTTTTGACAGAAGGCGCAAAAGGAATGAAAGGTGCCATCGAGAAAGCTATAGAAATAGGTGTCGGGGATGAGTATTTTATACCACAACAATTTGAAAATATAGCTAATCCAGAAAAGCATTATGCAACAACTGCAGAAGAAATATTTACTGATATTCCAGATTTAGATGCAGTGATTGCAGGAGTAGGAACTGGTGGAACAATTACTGGTGTAGCTAAAAATCTTAAAAAGAAAAATTCAGCCATAAAAGCAATTGCAGTTGAACCAGATGCTTCACCAGTATTAAGTGGCGGAAATCCAGGCGGCCATAAGATACAAGGAATAGGCGCAGGATTTATTCCAAGCATATATGAAAAAGAATTTATCGATGAAGTAGTAAGAGTAAAAGACACAGATGCTTTTAAAACTGCAAAAGCTTTTGCAGATAAAGAGGGTGTATTAGTTGGAATCTCAAGTGGTGCTGCTATATATGCAGCAATAGAATTAGCTAAAAAACTTGGAAAGGGTAAAAAAGTGTTAGCAATTGCACCAGATGGTGGAGAAAAATATATATCAATGGGATTATATGAGTAATATTATTACCACAAACTGAATTTATTGAAGGAGAGGAAGGAACTTGTTTAAACGACTCAATTATGACCTAGAAAGAATATTAAAAGAAGACCCGGCTGCAAAGAGTAAATTAGAAGTATTATTTTTATACCCTTGTGTGCATTCAATTATAGCATATAGATTAACACATTTTTTATATAAGCATAAATTATTTTTCTTAGCAAGATTGATTTCACAGCTATCTAGATTTTTTACAGGTATAGAAATTCATCCAGGGGCCAAAATAGGAAAAGGACTATTTATAGACCACGGTATGGGAGTTGTAATTGGTGAAACAGCTGAAGTTGGAGATAATGTAACTATTTATCATGGAGTAACTCTAGGTGGTACGGGAAAGCATACTGGAAAGAGACATCCTACAATTGGAGATAATGTGCTGATAGGAACTGGAGCCAAGGTACTTGGGCCTATTATAGTTGGAAATAATGCTAAGATAGGAGCTAATTCGGTTGTTCTCCACAATGTTCCAGAAGGTGCAACAGCTGTTGGAATTAGAGCAAAAAATATAGTGAAAGCTAAGTCTAATTCAAGTATAATTGAAATAAGTGATTTAAAAGGTCGCCGTAAAAAAATATTTAATGATATGGTTATTTAGAGGAGTTAAAGTGGGAGTAAAAGAAGACATTATTAATTATTGTTTTTCATTAGGTATAAATTCAGTAGGTTTTATAAGATGTAGAAGGTTTGAAGAATTGGAAGGCTTTTTTAAAGAAAGAAAAGCTTTGAACTTAGAAAATGAATTTGAAGAAAAAAATATAGACCTTAGAATAGAAGGCAGGGAATGGTTTAAAGAGGGAAAGACTATAGTTTCTATAGCTTTCCCTTATCTTTCTTTAAATATAGATAATAGAATAGATAATGGATTTTCACTTTATACTAGAGGAAGTGATTATCATTATGTTGTAAATAAGTATTTGAAGAATATAATAGATATAATCGAAAATTATGGTGGGAAGGCAAAGGCTTTTGTGGATAGTAATACACTTCCAGAAAGATATTTAGCTTATATTTCTGGAGTTGGATTTATAGGAAAGAATAATATGATAATAACAAAGGAATATGGATCATATGTTTTTTTAGGTGAAGTTATAACAGATTTAGAATTTTATGAAGAAGATAAACGAAGTTTTGAAGAAATTAATCTTTTTAAAGAATGTGGAGATTGTACTATATGTTATAGTGAATGCCCAACCAAATCGATTAATAGTATAAAGAAAAATTGCAATATTTGCTTATCATACATAACACAAAAAAAAGAACTTGAAGATTGGGAAATTAAGAAGCTGGATGGCAGAGTTTTTGGTTGTGACAGCTGTCAATTGAAATGCCCATACAATAAAAAAGCAAAATTATCATCAATAAGAGAGTTTGATAGCTTAGAGTTTATGAATGATAATAACGAAGATTTTATTATAAATATGGGAAATGCTGAGTTTAAAAATAGCTTTAAATTAACATCCTGTGGCTGGAGAGGAAAGAATATTTTAAAAAGAAATGCTTTAATAAGAAAGCAATTATATTTAAAAGATAATATGCAACATAAAAAATTTGAATCTCCATATCTACAGAAATATCTGGAAAAATTAGTGTTGAAAAATGAATAGGGATAACTTATAGTGTTATTATAGGATAAACTACATTATATAGTATTAAAAATGAATTTATACAATATTATAGTAGTGTCATATAGTTATATATAAAAATTGCACGAAAGTATAAAAGAATATATAATGTAAATAGTGTAAATTTAATATGTTTATTTTAGAAAGGCTGATTAGAATGTTATCACCAATTACAGTTAAAATAATAGGAATGCTGCCAGAAGGATTTGTAATAAAAGTTGCTAAAAGCATTGCTAATGGTTATATAAAAAAATATGCTAACATTAAAATTGAAGGATTGGATAATATAGATAAAGTCAAAAAACCAAGAATATTTATATGCAATCATCTTAGTAATTCAGATGGATTAATTTTATCTAAAATACTTAAGGAAAAAAGTGATCCAACATTTGTTGCAGGAGTAAAGTTATCTGATGATCCAATAACTAATCTTGGAACTAAGATTGTGAAAAATATAGGGATAAAACCAAATTCTGCTGATAAAGAAGCTATTACTAATATTGTTAAGGTTTTAAAGGGCGGAGAAGATATTTTGATATTTCCAGAAGGAACAAGAAGTAGAACTGGAGCTATGATAGAAGGGAAAAAAGGAATACTTCTTTTTTCAAGAATGTCTAAAGCTGAAATAATTCCAATTGGAATGAGTGGAACCGACAAGTTGCTACCAATCAGTGAAGATGGAGATATGGGAAGAGAAAAATGGTATCATGCAGATGTTACTATAAAAATAGGAGAGAAAGTAGAATTTCCTCCAAGAGAAAAAGATGAGGATAGACATGCATACGAAGATAGATGTATGGACACACTAATGAGAAGTATAGCTAAACTTTTACCAGAAAGCTATAGAGGTGTTTATAAATAAGGAGAATTTATAATGAAAGCAAGGACAAAAAAAATTGTAGAGATATTAAAAGAGACATATCCAGATGCTAAGTGTGAATTAAATTATGAGACACCACTTCAATTGCTTGTAGCTACAATTTTGTCTGCACAAACTACAGATAAAAAGGTCAATGAAGTAACTGAAGGTTTATTTAAAGATTATCCTGATTTAGATGCTTTTCTTACAATAACAAACGATGAACTTGAAGAAAGAATAAAACAAATAGGTTTATATAGAAATAAGGCTAAGAATCTTATAATGATGTTTAATCAAGTTAAAGAGAAATTTAATGGTGAAGTCCCTCAAACAATGGAAGGAATAACTTCTCTTGCGGGAGCAGGCAGAAAGACAGCAAATGTTGTTTTGTCAAATGCATTTGGAGTTCCATCAATAGCAGTAGATACTCATGTGTTTAGAGTATCTAATAGATTAGGATTAGCTAATTCAGAGAGCGTGTTAGAAGTTGAAAAGCAACTTCAAAAGGAGTTACCTAAAAAAGAATGGTCGCTTATGCATCATATGTTAATATTTCATGGAAGAAGATGTTGTACAGCTAGAAATCCTAAGTGTAGTGAATGTCCACTTAATAAAGAATGTAAATATGATAATAAAACAAGAACAAAAAAATAACAATTTTCTTTTATAATAAAAATTATATATTTTGAAATTGTAAGCTGAAAAAATCCACCACTAATTTTATTTTATAAATTAGTGGTTCTTTTTTTTACAATAGATTTTAGTAAAATATATATAAAGATAGTTATTTTAATAATTGATATAAACACAAATTATGATTAAAATTAATAATTGATATAAGCACAGATTATAATTAAAACTATACAATTAGATCAAATATAAATTTTGGAGGTATTTTTATGAAAATTGGAGTAATAATGGGCGGTATATCATCAGAAAGAGAAATTTCATTAAAAAGTGGTATGTCTATAGTTGAAAATATTGATAAAGAAAAGTATGATGTTGAATCAATTATAATAGATAAAAAAGAAGATATAATAAATAAGGTTAAAGGTATAGATTTTGCTTTATTAGCATTGCATGGAAAATTTGGAGAAGATGGAACAGTTCAGTCGGTGCTTCAAACACTAGGAATAGCATACTCAGGCTGTGGTCCTTTAAGCAGTGCAATGTGCATGGATAAGGATGTAACAAAATCAATGTTGAAATCAGCGGGAATAAGAACAGCACCATGGATTAATTTAAGAGAAGATGATAATGTTGATTATGATGAAATAAATAAATTAGGTTATCCAGTTGTAGTTAAGCCAACACATGGAGGATCTAGTGTAGCTACATTTATTGTAAAAGAGGAAAAACAAATTGAGGAATGCGTAGCAGAAGCATTTAAATGGGATAATGAAGTTATGATTGAGAAATTCATTAAAGGTGACGAAATAACATGCCCAGTATTTGCAGATAAAATGATGCCAGTAATAGCTATTAAACCTAAAAAAGGTGAATTCTTTGATTTTACATCAAAATATGAGGATGGCGGTTCAGAAGAAATTGTGGTTGAGCTAGAAAAAAGCTTACATGAAGAAGTAGAAAAAATGGCTTTGGAAACTTATAAAGCTTTAAAATGTGAAGTTTATTCTAGAGTTGATATGATTGTTACAAGCGAAGGAACACCTTATATATTAGAAGTAAATACATTACCAGGTATGACTAAGAATAGTTTAATTCCTAAAAGTGCAGCAGCATTAAATATAGGATTTACTCAATTAATTGATATGATAATTCAGGATTCATTAAAAGTGCAAAGATAATCTAATTTAAATGATCAATTCTCAATATTTAATTTTCAATGAAAGATAATTCTTAAAAGAAAAATTTATAGTATCTATAAATCACTTTAGAATTTTAGAGGTCATTGATAATTGATAAGTGAAAATTGATCATTTTTTTAAAGTTTTAGTTTTATATAAAAATTAATGTTATTACCTATTGATTGAGCCCAAATAGCACCGCCATGCAATTCAACAATATTTTTTGATATGGCAAGACCTAGACCGGATCCCCCAGTATTAGAATTTCTAGATTCATCAGTTCTGTAAAACCTATCGAAAAGTTTATCAGCTTTTTCCTTAGGAATATGCTCTCCTTTATTTCTAAAAACTATCATTGCATAGTTATTATCTTCATATAGTGCGACTATTATTTCTCCAGGTTTATATGAATACTTAATAGCATTAGTTAATATATTTTCAAATACCCTAAGCATTTTTAAAGTATCCATTGAAACAATTAGCTTCTCATTTTCAAATTTTTTATAAACAGTGAGATTATTTTCATCAAGTATTGGAAAAAACTCTTCTAAAAGCTGAGATAAAAATTCAGAAAGATTAACGCTACTTTTAGAAAGTGATATACCATCGTTGTTTAACTTTGTATATTCAAATAAATCTTCAATAAGTAATTTTAATCTTTCAGCTTTTGAAAATGCAATGTTTAAGTATTCACGCATCTCTTCTTCATTTTTATATCTATTATCTATTACAAGACCTAAGTATCCCATAACAGATGTTAATGGAGTCCTAAGATCATGAGATACATTTGTGATTAGATCAGTTTTTGTTTTTTCAGCTGCTCGTTCAGCTTGAATTTTTTCTCCTATTTCTTTTGCCATATTATTTATATTATAGGCTATATTCCTGATTTCATCATCGCCTTTTTCTTTTATTCTATAATCTAAATTACCATTTGCAATTATTTTTAATCCAGAAGCAATTTCATCTAGATATTTCATCTTATGATTGGTTATAATAACAAAACTTATAATGAAAACAATAAAAGTAAGAAGCAATGCGAAATGTGAATTGGAAACATTGACAACATTATAAGTTATTGTGGCTTCAGGAAGTTTTGAGTATATTAAATAAATTCTTTCGTCATTAATTTTAAGTGGCATTATATAATTTTTTTCTTTAGGCATATTTGCGCTTTCGTAATTAACATTTGTCATAGCATTTTTTAAAGCTGTATAAATATCAATAGAATCTTCGGCTACATTCGTGGTTTTAAAAAGAATTTTACCATCTAAATCTGTTATATAACACTTAGCGTTATCAGAATATTTATTTAATTCACTTTCTATAATTTCTTTATCAGAGAGTGTTAAATTTTCTTTACTTTCTATATTTTTTAAAAGATCGTTTGCTTGTCGCTCTATTGAATCATAATCATAAGTGATTTGAGGCTCTGTATATTCTCTTTTAAGAATATTATTAGTAAAGTTATAAAAAAGAAACGATATTAAAAAACATATAGCAACAACAAACATAAGCTCAAACTGAATAGATTTTTTTATTTTGTTTTTGAGTTCATCCAATAAAGTATTCAGTGAAGGGATCCTTTTAAATTTATCGATTAGTTTCTTTTTATTTTTCAACTTTATAGCCAACCCCCCAAACGGTTTTAATAAATCTTGGATTTCTTGGATCTTGCTCTATTTTTTCTCTTATCTTTCTTATATGAACCATAACAGTATTATCAGAAGCCATAAATTCTTGATTCCATACGCTCTCATAAATGTTTTCTATTGAAAAGACTTTACCACGATTTTTAGCAAGCAGTGAAAGAATATCAAATTCAGTTGGAGTGAGCCTAAGAATTTCTTCATTCAATATTACTTCATGTGTCTCTAAGTTAATGATTAAATCATCTATTTGAATTATATTTTCATTAACTTTAGAAATATCATTTAAAGTTTTATTGTTTGTAAATTTATGAAATCTCCTTAATTGTGATTTTACTCTTGCAATAAGTTCTAATGGATTGAATGGTTTGGTTAAGTAATCATCGGCTCCCATATTCAAACCCAGAATCTTATCTATGTCTTCACTTTTAGCAGATAACATTATTATTGGCATTTCTCTTATTTCTCTTATTTTTAAACATGTTTCAATTCCATTTAATTTAGGCATCATAACATCTAGAATTATTAAGTCTATTTGATTTTTTTCAAGAAGAACTAAAGCTTCTTCCCCATCAGCAGCTTGTAGTGTATTATAGCCTTCGCCTTTAAGATATATTTCAACTAAATCTCTAATCTCTTTTTCATCATCTACAATTAAAATATTTTCTTTATCCATAAAATCATCTCCTATAAATAATAATATACATATTTCTATATTAATAACAATTTAATTGGTATTCATGTATAAATATATTTTAAACTGAAGACCTTAATATATCTAACAAAAGTTCTTAATATTTTATAAATTATTTTAGAATTTACGGCTTTAAAATATACATGAAAATTATAGATAAAAGTATTCACAAATTTAAATATATATGAATATTTTATATATTAGAAAAGTATTATTTGTGGAGGAAATATGCAAGATAAAAATTCTAAAAGTCTATTTGGTATTGATATAAATGAATATACTCAAAATGTTCAGTTTAATATCTTAGCAACTAAAATAGATTTTTTATATTTAAGAGCTTCAGGTTCAGGAAGTGGAAGATTTAGAACAGATAGAAAATTTTTACAATATGCAGTAGAATCTAGAAATTATGGTATACCAGTAGGCGCATATCATTTTGCTGTTCCATCTTATGATTTGACTACTGCAGATAATCAATGTGATGATTTTATTGATGTATTACAACAAGGTTTTGGAGAACGAGATTATGGAGATTTAATGCCAGTATTAGATGTGGAAGTACCTGTGGATACAGCAGAAATTTCAACAACAGCATTAATAAATTGGATAGATAGGTTTAGAAAAAGGTTTGAAAAGCAAACAAGAAGAAGATTAATGCTTTATACGGGACTATTTTTTATAGAATTATATAATAACTTTTATATTCAAGGAAGAGGATATCCATTAAAGAATATGCCTTTATGGTTTGCTATGTACACTAATGTACCAACTAATCCTGCAGTTCCTCCAGATATAGGGGGATGGACTAGATGGAGAATTTGGCAGTATAGCGAAAATCAAATAGTCCAAGGAGTTGGTAATCCAGTGGATGCTAACTGGGGACCTAACAGTATAGATTTATTAACACAACCAGATGATGTGAAAGGGCTAAAGGCCAGATTGGAAAATGGCAACATATATGTAAGTTGGAACAGGAATGAAGATACTGATTTATTGGGATATAATATCTTTGTTAATAACGAATGGGTAGCAACTGTTGATAAAGATGATACAAGTTACATTATAAATAAAAATAAATTTAAAATACCTAAGCCGGGAAATATTTCTGTAACAATAGAGGCATTCGATTATGATGGAGAAACATCAAAAAGAAGAGCTAAAGTAATGCTATAATTATATGTTTATTGTATTTTGACTGATATATTTTTATATCATATATCAGTCGAAATATGATATAATATTGTAGCATTGATGAAAAATATACATAATATAAATTATCATCAAATTTTTAATATAAATATTTTATGAAAGGAGGAAAATTTGCGTGGGGAGAAATAGAAGTAAAAAGAAAAGATCAAATAATAATGCTAATGATGTAAAAAGAAAAGTTATTACTGTTATGCTTGCTATAGTTATCGTTGGAGCTGTTTGCTTATCAGCATATACATTGGCTACAAAAAAAGTAGTTGGAAAATGGGAAGATAAAGTATATCCAGGAATCACTATAGATAATATAGATATTGGTGGTATGTCAAAAGAAGAAGCAAAAGCAAAGTTAGAAGAACATCTAAAAAGTGAAATAGCTAATAAGAGTTTACACATAAAAGTTAAAGATCAAGATTTCGAACTTATTTATTCAGATATTAATCCACAATATGATATTAATGATGCAGTTGAACAGGCATTTAAATTTGGAAAAGATCATGGTGTTTTAGAAAAATATTCTATAATTAAAAAGGGAGAGGTTCAACAAGTACCTATTAACTTTACATATGATGAAGAAAAACTAAAAGAATTTGAAAAAACAATAGAGGATAAAGTTAATGTAAAACCCAAAAATGCCCAAATAAATATTTCTAATGGAAATATTTCCGTTGAAAGTGAATCTGATGGAAAGTCTATAAATATTGATGAGTTGGATTCAAAAATAAAAGAAGCACTTAAATCAAATACAAATGAAACAATACAATTAGAATTAGAAACTACAAAAGCAAAAATCACAGCAGAAGAGTTATCAAAAATTACTGGTCCTATGGGAAGCTATTCTAGTTCTTATGGAACTTCAGCACCTGGGAGATCTACTAATATTGAGTTAGCAACTAAGAGTATTAACGGTACTATACTTATGCCAGGAGAGGTTTTTAGTTTTAATGATGTAGTTGGAGATAGATCAGTAGAAAGAGGATATCAAGAAGCAGGAACTTATGTAGGTAATAAGGTAGAGCCAGGAATTGGTGGCGGAATATGTCAAGTATCATCTGCATTATATAGAGCTGCGATGAGAGCTAATATAAGATCAACAGAAAGAACTAATCATTCTATGGTGGTTGGATATATGGAACCAGGATTAGATGCAACTGTAGCTTATGGATACTTAGATTATAAGTTTAAGAATACATATGACTTTCCTATATATATAGAAGGAATAACAGCAGGTAAAGTTGTTACATATACAATATATGGAGATCCATCTGCATTAAATGGAAAAAAATATGATATGACAAATGAAATTCTTGAAGTGCATCCACCTGAAACTAAAGAAGTTCTTGATCCTAACCTTCCAGAAGGCGAACGCGTAGATGAAGGTGGGGCCATGACTGGATATAAAGTCAACTCATATCAAATAACATATGAAAATGGAGCTGAGATTAGCAGAGAGCTTATATCAACTGATAATTACGCTAAAGTTGATTCAATTGTGAAAGTAGGAACTATGAAGGCAGAAAAAGAAGAGGCTACAGAACCATTAGAGCCACCAGCTGTAGGCCAAATATCAGAAGAAAATCAAATGCCTCCAGAAGTTAATTAGTTAAATCAATATAAGAAATATAGAAGAGCATATGGATCTATGAGAAATTTATAACATAAATATACATAGTCAATATGCTTTTTTATTTTATTATAAATCAATATACTAATAAAGTTTAGAATTTTTGACTTGTATTAAAGCATATAGTATAATTTTTAAATGAAATAATCAGCCTAACAATATATAGTTAAAAGAATTTAAAGAAGGTGAAGTTTTGAATTTTAATATAGTTCTATATCAACCAGAGATACCACAAAACACAGGGAATATTGCAAGAACTTGTGTGTTAACACAAAGTAAGTTACATTTAATAAAGCCATTAGGATTTGATATAAATGAAAAACAAGTAAGAAGAGCAGGATTAGATTATTGGAACGAACTTGATTTAGAAATACATGAAAGTTATGAGGATTTTCTTGCTAAGTATGGAGATAGGAGAATATTTTTATCAAGTACTCATGCAGAGAAACATTATGATGAAGTTGAATATAAAGATGGTGATTTCATAATGTTTGGAAGGGAATCAAGTGGTGTTCCAGAAGTTGTTCATAATAATCATGAAGGATTTAGAGTACCAATGGTAAAAACAAGCACTAGAAGTTTAAATCTATCTAATACTGTAGCTATTGTAGCATATGAGGCATTAAGGCAAATTGGATTTCCAAATATGAAATAGAAGAGGAATGAGGCAGATGGAAAAAATAAAGATTATTACAGATAGTACTGCAGATTTACCTAAGGAAGTATATGAAAAATATGATATAGAAGTTTTACCCTTACTAATAAATTTTGGAGAAGAAAGTTACTTGGATGGAGTAGAAATAACCCCAGAAGTGTTATTTGAAAGAATTGAAAAAGAAGGAAGTCTTCCTACAACAGCGCAAGTTATACCAAATAGATTTATGGATACGTATAAGAAGTATCTAGATGATGGGTATAAAATTATATCTATTCATATTTCTTCAGCAATGAGCGGAACATATCAATCAGCATGTATAGCAAAAGATACATTAGAGTCAGAAGAGATTTTTGTTATTGATTCTAAAAATGTTACTGCTGCACTTGGAATGTTAGTATTAAAAGCTGCTATCCTTAAAGAAAATGGATATGGAACTAAAGAAATAGCAGAAGAATTGGAGAAAATAAAATTCAATATTAAGAGTTCAATTCTTTTTGAATCATTAGATAACCTTGTTAGAGGTGGAAGAATATCTAAAACAGCTGGAATTGTAGGAAGCGTGTTAGGAATAAAATTAATTCTTGAAATTAAAGATGGTCTTATGTCAGTAAAAGATAAAATAAGAGGAAGTAAAAAGGCAATTAAGAAGATAATAAGTGATTTGGAAAGTAATGATTTAGATAATGATGTTCCAGTAATATTGATTGAGGTAGATAATCCAGAAGTTACAAATGCGTTAGAAACATATTTGATTGAAAACAAGGTTAATTATATTTTATCACCAGTTGGAACAACAGTATGTATTCATTCTGGACGTAAATGTTGCGGATTAGTGTTTTTAAATAAATAATTAAAGTAGAGTATAAAATCCTAGTTATATTAAAATATTAACTAGGATTTTATTTTTATCTAGAAATGAATACTTGTCAAAAGATTAGATGTAGGGTTATACTATAATTAATCATTTAAAAGAGGAATATGCCTACTATGAATACGTTTAATAAAATAAGTGCTTAGAGAGATGATATGTAATAAAGGGGAATAAATATGAAGTTAGATTTAAATGTAAAAATGACTCAAGAACAGAGACTTATAATGACACAAAATATGCAGCAGTCTATTAAACTTTTACAAATGTCACTTCATGATTTGAGAGAATATATAGGTAATGAATATTCAGAAAATCCAGTTCTTGAGGCTAATGAAGAATATAATTCTTATGAAAATGAAACAAAAGAAATAAAAGAAATAGATCATAAAAAAATAGCAGAGGAATTTTATGAAGATTATAGGGATAATACAGAAAAGTTTTATTCTAAAGAAGATGAAACTTCACCTCTTAATTTTATAGAAAAAAGTGTTTCATTAAAGGAATTTTTACAAGAACAATTAGGTGAACTTAAAAAAGATCCGTATATAATTAATATTTGTAAATATATAATAGAATCCTTAGACGCAAAGGGATACTTAGAGATTGGAATTAATGAAATTGCAGAAGAGTTAAGTATTCCACAAAAAGATGCAGAAGAAGCACTTGAAATAGTACAAGATTTGGAACCGTTTGGGATTGGTGCGAGAAATATCAAGGAATGTTTATTAATACAAAGTGAGAAATTAAATATTTTAGATAATGTAATGGAAGAAATGATTAATAATCATTTAGAGAATATAGCATCAAATAAATATGATTTAGTTGGAAAAAGTCTAAAAATTTCACCAAGAGAAGCTCAAAGATATGGCGATGCAATTAAAAAATTAGAACCAAAGCCATCAAGGGGATTTTACACTGGAGATGAAGTTAATTATATAATACCAGATGCTGAAATAAAAAATATTGATGGAGAATTTTTCATTATAATGAATGAAGGTGTACTTCCTAAGCTGACTATTAGCAAGACATATAAGCAGGTGCTTGAAAATAATCAAGATGAGCAAACAAGTGCTTATGTTAAAGATAAAATTAATCAAGCGATGTTTTTAATAAAATCAATTGAACAAAGAAAAAATACTTTATACAAAGTTTTAGAATGCTTACTAGTTAAACAAGAAGAATTTTTCTTGAAGGGAAAGGAATTTATAAAGCCATTGACTCTAAAAGAAGTAGCAGATGACATAAAAATGCATGAATCAACTGTAAGCAGAGCGGTAAAAGATAAATATGTTTTAACTAGTTTTGGAACAATTAAAATAAAAAGTTTATTTGCTGCCGGAGTAAATAATTCTAACCAAGATATGGCTACATTACAAATAAAAAATGTAATAAAAAAGGTTATTGGTGAAGAAAATAAAAATAAGCCATTATCAGATCAAGCAATAAGTGAGATTTTAGCTAAAGATAATATGAAAATATCTAGAAGAACAGTAGCTAAATACAGAGAAGAGTTGGGAATAAAATCCTCATCTATGAGAAAAAGAGTATAGATCTTAAAATTTTAATAAGAGTGATAGGCTTTTTTTGAAATTTTCTTAAATATTAAAAAAAATTTTAATTAAAGCCTTTAAAATTTCATAAAGGTGTTTTATAATATTAAATGTGGGACAGATTGAAAGTGCGTGGGACAGTCATCGACCAAAGGAGTGATAAGAGTGCAGGAAATATTAGAGTTGCAAAAAAAAGTAGTTCCTGAGCTTGTCAATGTATTAGAGAAAAGATATAACCTATTGAGAACAATACATCATAATCAACCAATTGGTCGTAGAATTCTCTCTGAAAAATTAAACATTGGAGAAAGAAGTGTCAGAACCGAAACCACTTTTTTAAAAGAACAGGGATTAATTGAGATACATTCATCAGGAATGGTTATAACAGATGATGGAGATCAGGTTTTAAAGAAATTAAAAAATTTTATTCATCAAATAAAAGGTCTCACTGATATTGAGAATAGAGTTAAATCATTACTTAATCTGAAAAAAGTTATAGTTGTACCGGGTGATGTTGAAGAAAATCAATTAGTCTTAAAAGATTTAGGAAAAGCATGTTCAAATTATGTTAAGGATTATTTGAAAGATAATTGTATCATAGCTTTAACTGGTGGAAGTACACTAAGAGAAGTTGTAGAAGCTTTCCCTAAAATAAATAATTATTCAAATATTCAAGTTGTGCCAGCTAGAGGTGGCATGGGGAAAAATGTTGAAACCCAAGCAAACACACTAGCAGCTAGTTTAGCGAAAAAACTAAATGGTACATATAAAATGCTTCATATTTCTGAAAGCCTAAGGCTTGACATAATAGATAGCCTTTTAAAAGAAGAAGCAGTAAAAGCTGTTATTGATACAATCCATAAGGCAGATATATTGATTTATGGAATAGGAAATGCAGTACAAATGGCTAGGAAACGAGGAGTACCACAAGAAGAAATTGATAATTTAATCAATAAAGGTGCTGTTGGAGAAGCTTTTGGATGTTATTTTAACAAAGACTCTAAAATTATTACAGAAACTACCGCAATTGGAATAAAAATTAATGACGCAAAAAAAATTAAAACACATATTGCTGTTGCAGGTGGGAAAAATAAGGTGGAGTCAATAATATCAACTGAATATAATGATAAAAATGGTGTATTAGTAACGGATGAAGCAACAGCTTATGCTATACTAAATACAATGGAATCATAATTCAGTTATTTAAAGTTGTTTGTAAAAATTTATTTTTATAAAAAAATTAATAAACGCATTATTAGGAGGTAATTGTAATGGTAAACGTAGCAATTAATGGTTTTGGAAGAATAGGAAGATTAGCTTTAAGATTAATGATTAACAACCCTGAATTTAACGTGGTTGCAATCAATGATTTAACAGATGCTAAAATGTTAGCTCACTTATTCAAATATGATTCATCTCAAGGTAGATTCGATGGAGAAATCGAAGTTAAAGAAGGAGCTTTCGTAGTAAACGGAAAAGAAATAAAAGTTACTGCAGATGCTAACCCAGAAAACTTACCATGGGGAGAATTAAACGTAGATATCGTTTTAGAATGTACAGGATTCTTTGCTTCAAAGGATAAAGCTGCTGCTCATATTAAAGCAGGTGCTAAGAAAGTTGTTATTTCAGCTCCAGCTGGAAACGACCTTCCAACAGTAGTTTACAACGTAAACCACAACATATTAAAATCAGATGATACAGTAATTTCAGGTGCATCTTGTACTACAAACTGTTTAGCTCCAATGGCTAAAGTATTAAGCGACAAATTTGGATTACAAAAAGGTTTCATGACTACAATCCATGCTTACACTAACGATCAAAATACTTTAGATGCTCCACACAGAAAAGGTGATTTAAGAAGAGCTAGAGCTGCTGCTGCTTCAATCATCCCTAACTCAACTGGTGCTGCTAAAGCAATCGGATTAGTTATTCCTGAATTAAAAGGTAAATTAGATGGTGGTGCTCAAAGAGTTCCATGTATAACAGGTTCATTAACTGAATTAGTTTGTACATTAGATAAGAAAGTAACTGTAGATGAAATCAATGCTGCTATGAAAGAAGCTGCAACTGAATCATTTGGTTACACTGAAGATGAAATAGTATCTTGCGATATCATCGGAAGCAGCTTCGGATCATTATTCGATGCTACACAAACTAAGGTTATGGAAGTTAACGGAGAACAATTAGTTAAAGTTGCTTCTTGGTACGACAACGAAATGTCATACACTAACCAATTAATCAGAACTTTAGGATACTTCGCTAACTTAAAGTAATTTGAATTTAATTTAAACATATAAATTTGCGCAAATCTTATGTAAAATGAATAAGTCTGGTTTTGTAGTATAAGGCTATAAAGCCAGACTATTTTAAAATAGAAATTAAATTTAAATACTGAATTAATAAGAGTACACTTTAATTAAATTTGAAATATATAAAATATTATTTTGAGGTGAACGTAATGAGTTTTAATAAAAAGACAATCGAAGATATCGATGTAACAGGAAAAAGAGTTTTAGTTAGATGTGACTTTAACGTACCATTAAAAGATGGTGTTATAACTGATGAAAACAGATTAAATGGAGCACTTCCAACTATTAAATATTTAATTGAAAAAGGTGCAAAAGTTATACTTTGCTCACATCTTGGAAAAGATGCTTCTAAATCATTAGCTCCAGTAGCAGTAAGATTAAGCGAAATGTTAGGAAAAGAAGTAGTTTTCGCAAGAGATGAAGAAGTTGTAGGTGAAAATGCTAAAAAAGCTGTTGCTGAAATGAAAGACGGAGACGTTGTATTATTAGAAAACACTAGATGCAGAAAAGAAGAAACTAAGAACGTTGAAGAATTCTCTAAAGAATTAGCTTCACTTGCTGATGTATTTGTAAATGATGCATTCGGAACTGCTCACAGAGCTCACTGCTCAACAGTTGGTGTTACTCAATTCTTAGATACTGCTGCATGCGGATACTTAATTCAAAAAGAATTAAAATTCTTAGGAGAAGCAGTTGAAAATCCAGTAAGACCTTTCGTTGCTATCTTAGGAGGAGCTAAAGTTTCTGATAAAATTGCTGTAATAAACAATTTATTAGACAAAGTTAACACTATCATCATTGGTGGTGGAATGGCTTATACATTCTTAAAAGCTCAAGGATATGAAATCGGAACTTCATTAGTTGAAGAAGATAGACTTGACTACGCTAAAGAAATGATAGCTAAAGCAGAAGAAAAAGGCGTTAAGTTCTTATTACCAGTAGATCACAGAGTTGCTGCAGAATTTAAAGATGTAGAAGCTACAGTTACTGAAGATCAAAATATTCCTGCTGGTAACATGGGATTAGATATCGGACCTAAGACAGAAGCTTTATATGCTGATGCTATTAAAGATGCTAAGACTGTTATCTGGAATGGACCAATGGGAGTATTTGAATTTGAAAACTTCAACAAAGGAACAATTGCAGTAGCTAAAGCTATGGCAGAGGCTGATGCAACTACTATAATCGGTGGTGGAGATTCTGCTGCTGCTGTTAATATATTAGGATTTGGAGATAAGATGACTCACATCTCAACTGGTGGTGGAGCGTCGTTAGAATTCTTAGAAGGTAAAGTATTACCAGGTATAGCTGCATTAAACGATAAATAGTATTTAGATTGGTTTTAAATATTATAATATTAAACTTTCACACAAGGCATATTTAAATTAAATATGTATTTTAAATAACTGGTTATGAATATAATGAAAAATTAGTAATTACTAATATAGAGATTAACTAAATTAGTATTATGCATTATTTAAAATAAGTTGGACGCAACTTAATAAGAATTTAGGCCAAAATTCTTGATTTTAAGTATAGCAGATATAATTTAAATAATAAAAACTTAATTATTATATTTAAAATGAACTTAAGGAAAGCTGATCACTTTCCTTAAGTTTATGTGATTGATTTTTAATAAAAATAAAATATGAGGTGAATGTAAATGAGAAAGGCAATTATCGCTGGAAACTGGAAAATGAATAAAACTGTTGATGAAGCAGTAAAAATGATAGAAGAATTAAAACCATTAGTTAAAGATGCTACTTGTGATGTAGTAGTATGTCCAACTTTTGTATGTTTAGATGCTGTTAAAAAAGCAGTAGCTGGATCAAACATTAAAGTTGCGGCTCAAAATATGCACTTTGAAGAAAGTGGAGCTTTTACAGGAGAAGTTGCTCCAGGAATGCTTGAAGCTATGGGAATTGATTATGTTGTTTTAGGACATAGTGAAAGAAGAGAATACTTCAATGAAACTGATGAAGCTTTAAACAAAAAAGTTAAAGCTGCATTTGCGCACAACTTAACTCCAATTCTTTGCTGTGGTGAAACATTAGAACAAAGAGAAAATGGAACTACTAATACAGTAATTGAAGCTCAAATAAAAGCTGATTTAGCTGGATTAGCTAATGATCAAGCAGAAAAAGTTGTTATTGCTTACGAACCAATCTGGGCTATAGGAACTGGTAAAACTGCTACAGATGAACAAGCAAATGAAACAATCAAAGCAATAAGAGCTATGGTTGCTGAAATGTATGGATCAGAAGTTGCTGATAAAGTAAGAATTCAATATGGTGGATCAGTTAAACCAGCTACAATTAAAGCACAAATGGCTATGTCTGATATAGATGGAGCTTTAGTTGGTGGAGCTAGTTTAAATGCTGCTGACTTCTCTGCAATAGTTAATTACTAAAATAAAGATTTAAGAGATGAATTTTAATAGATTCATCTCTTAATTTTTATAAATAGGAATGTATAAAAAATGAGAGTGTAATTAGTAAATTTAGTGTTAATTAAGAAAGCATAGAATAAATTATTAATAAGCAAGTATAGAGTCATTTGAAATTAAGTTCAAATGACTCTATATTTTTGGATTTATTTGTAAATAATATGTATAAATCTACTAAAACAGTACTAGATGAAAAGTACATTTAATTGAATTTTTAATAATAAAAATAATTTATGGCTATTATAAGTCTTACTTTTTTATTATTTATGAATATACTGGATTAAATTCAATTATTATGACAAACATAAAAATATTTTTAATAGTAGTATATTGTATATAAGTTGCAATAAAAGCAAAAAAATAATATAATTAAATGGTTAAAGCATAGAAAATAAGTGATAATATCAGTATATTATCGTATTTAAGATAAAATGTTGGAGGGATAGGCATATGTCAAAGAAACCAGTTATGTTAATGATATTAGATGGTTTTGGAATTGCACCAAAATCAGAAGGAAATGCTGTTAGTTTAGCAAAGAAACCAAATTTCGATAGATTATTAGAAAAATATCCTCATTCAGAATTACAAGCCAGTGGATTATTTGTTGGTCTTCCAGATGGACAAATGGGAAACTCAGAAGTTGGACATTTAAATATTGGAGCAGGTAGAATAGTATACCAAGAATTAACTAGAATAACAAAGTCAATTGCAGATGGAGACTTCTTCACAAATGAATCATTAGTAAAAGCAATGGAAAATGCTAAGAAAACTGATGGAGCCCTTCACTTAATGGGATTATTATCAGATGGTGGAGTTCACTCACACATAGATCATTTAAAAGGTCTTTTAGAGTTTGCTAAAAAAGCTGGTGTACAAAATGTTTATGTTCATGCATTTATGGATGGAAGAGATGTACCACCATCATCAGGTAAAGAATTCATAGAAAAAACAGAAGCTATGATGGCAGAAGTGGGTGTAGGTAAAATAGCTACTGTAAGTGGTAGATACTATGCTATGGATAGAGATAATAGATGGGAAAGAGTAGAACTTGCATATAATGCAATGGTATTAGGTCAAGGAGAAACTGCAAATAGTGCAACAGAAGCTATTGAAAAATCATATCATGATGATAAAACAGATGAATTTGTATTACCAACAGTAATTGAAAAAGATGGTAATCCAGTAGCTAAAATAAAGAATGGAGACTCAGTAATATTCTTTAACTTTAGACCAGATAGAGCAAGAGAAATAACAAGAGCTATAAATGATAAAGTATTTGATGGATTCAAGAGAGAAGCATTAGATCTTACATTTGTAACAATGACTCAATATGATAAGACTTTAGAAGGTGTAGAAGTTGCATTTAAGCCACAAACTTTAGCTAATACTCTAGGTGAATATGTAAGTGATAAAGGCTTAAATCAATTAAGAATTGCGGAAACAGAAAAGTATGCTCACGTTACATTCTTCTTCAACGGTGGTGTAGAAAAAGAAAACGAAAATGAAGAAAGAGCATTAATACCATCACCAAAGGTTGCAACATATGATTTAAAACCTGAAATGAGTGCATATGAAGTTACAGAAGAATTAATAAAGAGATTAGACTCAGATAAATATGATATGGTAATCTTAAACTTTGCTAATCCAGATATGGTTGGTCATACAGGAGTTGTTGATGCAGCTATTAAAGCAATTGAAGCTGTTGATGAATGTTTAGGAAAAGTTGTGGATAAAGTTTTAGAGAAAGATGGAACAGTATTTATAACAGCTGACCATGGTAATGCTGAAACTATGATTGATTTCTCAACAGGAAATCCATTTACAGCTCATACTACACAACCAGTACCATTTTTATGGGTATCAAATAACACAGATGGAAAGACTATTAAAGATGGTAAGTTAGCTGATATAGCTCCTACTATGTTAAATGTATTAGGTCTTGAGGCACCAGCTGAAATGACTGGAGAAAACTTAATAGTAAATAAATAAAATTTATAATTTAAAAAGTATTTCAAAACTGTATTTTGTTTTGAAATACTTTTTGTTTTTTATAAAATTATACTATTTAAAAGTTATAAATGAGCTAATTGTTAGTTGAAATAAAATGAAAGAGATATTACATAAAAAATAAAAAGAAAAATTAGTAGATGGACAGGTCTTTCTTACATGTGTTTGAAAAGGAGGATCCTTAGAAACACATTTGTTTTGAAGTTTTTTTATTATAGAGGTTCTTAATAGTAAAATGTATAGTGAAATATAGAAACTGTATAGAGAGAGTAATCATAAACTGCTAATATTATTAATATATTTATAAAAAATACGTAAGGTTGAGTGGTATATGAAAAAGAATTTTGGGTATTCAGCTGATTTTGATGATAGTACTGAAATATTATTTAGGGAAGCTAATTATTTGGGGCAAGGTAATAATGGGATAGTTTATGAATTGCCAGAAAAGAAAGCAATTAAAATTTTTCTAACCCCAAAAGTTTGCAATGATGAGAGCAGCATACTCTTAAAAACTAATGGATCACAATACTTTCCTAGAATATATAAAAGGGGTAAGTTATATATCGTTAGAGATATGGTAGAAGGAGAAAGACTTGATGATTATATAAAAAAAAATGGATTAAGCAAAAAATTAATTAGAAATATATATTCATTGCTACAAGAATTTAAGAGACTCAAATTTAAGAAACTTGACACAAGATGTAAAGATATATACGTTTCTACTGATGAAGAATTAATGATAATAGATCCTAAAAAGGCTTATAAAAGAAAAGTAGATTATCCAAGACATTTGATGAAGGGTATGAAACGTATAGGTATTTTGGAAGATTTTCTTTTAGGAATAAGTGAAATAGATAGAGAAAAAGCAGTTATTTGGGAAGAAAAATTCCAAGAATATATTGAAAATATTTAAACTTATAGAATCCCAAATAGATTTACTATCTTTGCTATAAAACATATTTTAAAAGGTGTGAAATGACCTATTTAGATATTTTATATAATTACCATTTTATAAGAAATATGGGATTAGACAACTATATTTCTTATTTTGTTGCAAATAAATCTAATTTAGTTATAGATTTGTAGATTGTATTTTCAAACAATATTAATATGTTGCTATATTTGGTGTATAATTGTATTGAGGCATTTTTATTAAATTATATACTGCATTTTATAGCGAAAAATTTTAGTATGAATATTTATTAGAATATAAACAAATAATATTCTAGTAATAATGTTACATACTTTAATATTAATAAGTTTATGAATGTCATTGATAATTATTATCAAAAGTGCTATAATAATATTAAAGAAAATTAAATATAACAATTACTAAATTTGAGGAGGAAATAAAATGAAAGATTATTTAGAAATTGTAGATGTTGTCGCAAGACAAATACTAGACTCTAGATGTTTCCCAACAGTAGAGGTTGAAATATATTTGGAAGATGGAACTATGGGAAGAGCCGCTGTGCCATCAGGTGCATCAACTGGGATGTATGAAGCAGTAGAATTAAGAGATGGAGATAAAGATAAATTCCTAGGAAAAGGTGTTTTAACAGCAGTACAAAATGTTAATGACACTATAGCAGAAGAATTAATTGGATGTAATGTATTTGATCAAGTTTATATTGATAAAATGCTTATTGAATTAGATGGAACTAATAACAAAGGTAAATTAGGTGCAAATGCTATATTAGGTGTATCATTAGCTGTAGCAAATGCAGCAGCTAATGCTTTAGGATTACCACTATATAGATATATAGGCGGATTAAATGCAAAAGTATTACCAGTTCCTATGATGAATATCATAAATGGAGGATCACATGCTGATAACTCTGTAGATTTACAAGAATTCATGGTAATGCCAGCTGGAGCAAGTAGCTTTAGTGAAGCTTTAAGAATGTGTGCTGAAGTTTATCATACATTAAAGAAAACATTACATGAAAAAGGATATTCAACAGCTATTGGTGATGAAGGTGGATTTGCTCCAAACTTAAAGAGCAACGCAGAAGCAATAGATGTTATTCTTGAAGCAATTACAAAAGCAGGATATAAGCCAGGGGAAGATATGTTTATTGCAATTGATGCAGCTTCATCTGAATATTATAAAGACGGTAAATATGTTTTAGAAAATGAAGGAAAAACATTAACATCTGCTGAAATGGTTGATTTCTTTGAAGAGTGGGTTAACAAATATCCAATAATCTCAATTGAAGATGGTATGGCAGAAGAAGATTGGGAAGGCTGGAAGTTAATGACTGAAAGACTTGGAAAGAAAGTCCAATTAGTTGGTGATGATTTATTTGTTACTAATACTGAAAGACTTGAAAAGGGAATTGATCTAGGAGTAGCTAATTCAATTCTTATTAAATTAAATCAAATTGGTACATTAACAGAAACTTTAAATGCTATAGAGATGGCTAACAGAGCAGGATATACTGCAGTAGTATCACACAGAAGTGGTGAAACAGAAGATACAACAATAGCTGATTTAGTTGTAGCAGTTAATGCGGGTCAAATTAAGACTGGTGCACCAGCTAGATCTGAAAGAGTTGCTAAGTACAATCAATTGTTAAGAATAGAAGAAGAATTAGATGATGTAGCAGAATATAGAGGAAAGAAAGCATTCTTCAATATTAAAAAATAAATAGGTAAAACATATAATTTTGAAGCAAAGGTTGTAGCTTAAATGTCTACAATCTTTGTTTTTATACAATATAATTATTAAATTCATAAATCAAAAGATAAAGGGGAATAATAAATGAATTATTATTTGAAGGTATTAAAAAATTATGCTACATTCACTGGCAGAGCACGCAGAAAAGAGCTTTGGATGTATTTTTTATTTTTTAATATTTTTGCTATACCAGTAACTGTTGCAGATATGATGTTTAATGCTGGAAATAAAATAAACTTATTATATTCATTGGCATTTTTATTACCAACAATAGCGGTTGTAGTAAGAAGGTTACATGATATAGGGAAAAGTGGATGGTGGTACCTTATAAGTTTTATTCCATTAGTAGGAGTGATATGGTTTTTAGTGTTAATGTGCATGGATGGGACACACGGAGAAAATAAATATGGATTAGATCCTAAAGAAGGAAGCTATATAGATTAAATAATTACTTATAATTTAAGTCTAGGATTTTAGATAACGTAAAAAGGAGTTGAACTATAGATTAAGCCAATTCCTAAAATTTTGATTTATTTCCACTCTTTATTACCAAAGTGTGGTATAATATAACCAAGCTCAGGTATATTTTTTACAATAGAAAAGTTGTAATGATATTGTAAATGTGATATCATTTAGAATGTACGCTATGATGATAAATGGAGGTGTTCCAATGGAAAATATATTATTAATTTTAGAAGTAATTCTTGGAGCGGGTATAGTAATAACAATATTTATGCAACCAAGTAAAGCTGATGCACTAAGTGGATTAGTTCAAGGTGGAAATAAAGAGACTTTCTTTGCAAAAAATAAATCTAGAACAAAAGAAGTTGTTTTAGTTAAATTGACAGTATTATTTTCAATACTTTTTGCAATAAATACACTTATTTTAAACATAATATAAATAATCTGAGCTACTTTAATTAAGGTAGCTTATTTTTATGAAGCTTTTGTAAAGGTTTAACTAAATGGAAATTTATTAAGAATGTTTAAGAAACAAATGAATATATCTATAAGGTAGAATGAAAAGCCTAATCTTCTATACTTATCTCCAAATTTAAAAAAGAGGTGAGAGGTATGAATTTATTATATATTCCAATACTTGTTGGTATTATAGCTATTTTGGTTGTTATTTTACTAGTGAAAGACATTCTAAAGAAAAATTCAGGAAACGAGAGAATGAAAGAAATTTCAGGTTACATTGAAGAAGGAGCCATGGCATTTCTTAGAAAGGAGTACTTATATTTAAGTGTTTTCATAGTTGTTGTAGCCATAGCAATATTAATATTTTTAAGCTATAAAACAGCTATGGCTTTTGTGGTGGGAGCAATTTTTTCTATAATAACTGGTTATGTAGGCATGAGAATTGCTGTAAAAGCAAATGTAAGAACGGCAGAAGCGGCTAAAGATGGTATAAAAGGAGCTTTATCAATTGCTTTTTCTGGTGGAACCGTAATGGGATTAAGTGTAGTAGGATTAGGGTTAATTGGACTTGGATTTTTTTCTATTATTTTCGATTTGAATGCTGAATATATAACTGGTTTTGGACTTGGTGCTTCGTCAATTGCCTTATTTGCAAGAGTTGGTGGTGGAATTTATACTAAAGCAGCAGATGTAGGTGCGGATTTAGTTGGAAAAGTTGAAGCAGGAATTCCAGAAGATGATCCAAGAAATCCAGCAGTTATTGCGGATAACGTTGGTGATAATGTTGGCGATGTTGCTGGAATGGGGGCTGACTTGTTTGAATCTTATGTAGGATCGATTATTTCAGCTATCACATTAGGTGCCGCACTTGTAGCAACATATGGGGAAAACATAGTTATATTTCCGTTAATATTATCTGCACTAGGAATTTTAGCATCCTTGGTAGGAATAATATATGTTAAATCATATAAAGGAGATAATCCACAAAAAGCGTTAAATGCAGGTAGTACAATTGCAGGTATAATTGTACTTGTAGCCGGTTTTATAGTATGTGATATGATGATTGGAGAAATTAAAATATTTATTCCAATAGTTGCAGGGCTTATAGTAGGATTATTAATTGGAAAGATTACAGAAATATATACTTCAGCAGATTTTAAATCAGTTAAGCTCATAGCTGATGAATCTAAGACTGGACCAGCAACAAATATAATAGCAGGTCTTGGTGTTGGAATGAAATCAACAGTAGCACCAATAATATTAATAGTAATTGGAATAATAATATCTTATTTTGCTATTGGAGGATCAAGCAATCCAGCACTTGGTCTTTATGGAATATCGCTTGCAGCAGTAGGAATGCTTGCAACTACAGCTATAACTGTTGCAGTTGACGCATATGGTCCAATATCAGATAATGCAGGTGGTATTGCTGAAATGTGTGAGTTAGATGAAAGTGTTAGAGAAATAACAGACAAGCTTGATTCTGTAGGTAATACCACAGCCGCCATAGGTAAAGGATTTGCTATAGGATCAGCAGCACTTACAGCCCTTGCATTATTTGCTTCCTATTCTCAAGCTGTAAATTTACAAAGTATAAATTTATTAAATCCATTGACATTAGTAGGAGTATTAATTGGAGGCATGCTTCCATTTTTATTTGGAGCTTTGACAATGCAATCTGTAGGTAAAGCAGCCACAGAAATGGTTGAAGAAGTAAGAAAACAATTTAGAGAAAAGACAGGTATTCTTGAAGGAAAGGATAAGCCAGATTACTCAAGATGTGTAGAAATTTCAACCAATGCTGCATTAAGGGAAATGATTATACCTGGAATTCTTGCAATTGTAGTTCCATTAGCTATAGGATTACTACTTGGAACAGAAGCGCTAGCTGGACTTATTGCAGGAGGTGTTGTTACAGGAGTATTACTTGCTATTATGATGGCAAATGCAGGCGGTGCATGGGATAATGCGAAGAAATACATTGAAACTGGAGTAAATGGTGGAAAAGGTAGCTTTGCTCATAAAGCTGGTGTAGTAGGAGATACAGTTGGTGATCCATTTAAGGATACTTCAGGTCCATCTATGAATATACTTATAAAGTTAATGACTATAGTTTCAGTTGTTTTTGCACCATTGATACTTAAGTATGGTGGGATATTATTATCACTATTTAGTTAAAATGATTAAATGATTTAGTGAATAAAGAGGAGGTTATAATCTCCTCTTTATTTAGAATTATGAAAAAATTAAGAGAAAATATAGGAGATATATGATATATTACAATTATTATGATAAGAATATATGGAGGGAATAATAATGCAATATAAAATTCAAGGAGAGCCGCTTCCAGTAGTAATTTGTACTTTGGAAGCAGGGGAAAAAATGATAACAGAAAAGGGATCTATGAGCTGGATGTCTCCTAATATGAAAATGGAAACAACAACAAATGGTGGCTTAGGGAAAGCATTGGGAAGAATGTTTTCAGGAGAGTCTTTATTTCAAAACATATACACTGCTGAAGGTGGAGAAGGAATGATTGCATTTGCATCAAGTTTTCCTGGTTCAATAAGAGCAATTGAAATTACACCAGAGCAAGGTATTATTGTTCAAAAATCAGCATTTTTAGCTTCAGAAGCAGGTGTTAATTTATCAGTTCACTTTCAAAAGAAAATAGGATCGGGCCTTTTTGGAGGAGAAGGATTTATAATGCAAAAATTAAGCGGGCATGGTACTGCTTTTATTGAAATAGATGGATATATAGTAGAATATGAATTATCTTCTGGGCAATCTATAGTAATTGACAGCGGGTATCTAGCAGCTATGAGTGAAAGTTGTAAGATGGAAATTCAAACAGTTGCAGGACTTAAGAATAAAGTATTTGGGGGAGAAGGATTCTTTAATACAGTAGTAACTGGTCCGGGTAAAGTTATGCTTCAAACAATGCCTATAAGTGCGGTTGCAGGCACATTAAGACCATATTTCCCATCAGGAAATTAGTAAGCTTAATAACATTAATATATAAGATACTTTATAATTTTTGTAATATAAAGTATCTTATATATATTATAAAAAGCTGAGTTTATAGATTATTTTGAGAATATTTAAAAATAGTTTCAAAATATATTGACAAAATATAACTGGGACTTTATACTAAATATAAATCATAGTAAACAGATATGAATTAAGAAATATAAAATGCAATGAAGGGAAAGAGTATATTAAGGAAAGTTTAAAGAGAGGAATTTTTAACCAAGCTGCAAGAAATTCTAAACGGAACTTAATGGAAGTGCGTCCTGGAGCAACTAAACCGAAATAGTAGTAGGGTTAGCAGGTATGCCTGTTATAGCACAAAATGAGATATTATAAAGAAAGCTATAATAATTATTTTAAAACTTATTTTTACTAATTATTATTTGATTTATAATGAGTCAGAGTGGGACCGTAGATAACTTATCTACCTCTGTAACTTTTTGCAGAGGTAGTTTTATTTTTATACGATGGAGTGTGGGGAAAATGGTTAATAAAGAAGGTAAAGTATTAAAACCTGAGCAGTTAGAAGAATTGCAAAAAATTATTTCAAGTGTAAAGTATGGATCTGTAACACTAATAATACAAGATGGAGTACTATTACAAATAGAAAAAAACGAGAAGATAAGATTAAAATAATAGTAATAAACAATAAGCTAAAAATATTAAGAACATATAGTATAAAAATAAATATTATAATGAACAAAGTTATATCTGACTGGAAAACCAGAGGACATACTTCTAAAACATGAAGTATGCCCTCTTTTGTTTTTTATTTATATTTGCTATCAAATTGATTTAGTTTCTTGCATTAAATAAAAAATGCAATTTATTAAGTTGATTTTGAAATAATAAATATTTTAGGGGGATTAAGCAATGGCAACTATTAATTTAAAAGAGGCTAATGTACCTATAAGAGAAAGTAGACTAGGCTCTATTACTGGATTTAATGGAACAGCCAAAGAGCTTGTAGAGTGTTCACATTCAGGAAAATTAAAAGAATGTTCTAGAAAGTTTTCACAGTGTATGGGATGTAATGCTGGGCAGGCATTTTGTCAACTATCAATGATAAAAGATGTAGCTATAGTTAATCATGCACCTGTTGGATGCTCAGGAGATTTCTTTGGTTTCAATTTTACTTATAGAGTAGAACAAGTAAAAAGAAATTTACCACCAGCAATAGGAAGATATTTTAGCACATGTATCGAAGAAAAAGATACTGTTTTTGGGGCAGTTAAAAAATTAGAGGATACAGTAAGGGAAGCTTATAAAAGAGTAAATCCTAGTGCTATTTTTGTTACTACTTCTTGTGCATCAGGAATTATTGGTGAAGATATTGAATCTGTTGTTGAATTATTAAGTGATGAACTTAAAATACCAGTTGTATCTTGTTCGTGTGAAGGCTTTAGATCAAGAATATGGACAACAGGATTTGATGCAGCATATCATTCTGTTTTAAGAAAAATAGTAAAATCACCAACTAAAAAGACCAATAAAGTAAATATACCAAATTTCTGGGGAAGCCATATTTTTGATGATTTATTAAGAAGGTTGGGATATGAAGCACAATATATAATGCCTTTTGCTTCAATAAAAGAACTCGAGCATATTTCAGAAGCCGCTGCAACAATTCATATTTGTCCATCATTAAGCACTTATATGGGAGCAGGTCTTGAACAAGTTTATGGTGTTCCAGAAGTAAAGGCGCCGCCAGCTTATGGTATAGAAGGTACAGATAGATGGCTTAGAGAAGTTGGAAAAGTATTAGATAGACAAGAGGAAATTGAAAAAATAATAAAAGAAGAACATGAAAAAATACTGCCACAAGTAGAAAAATATAAAGAAAAATTTAAAGGAAAGAAGGCATATGTAACAGCAGGGGCAGCACATGGACATGCGATTATAGCATTACTTAGAGAGCTTGGATTAGAAGTTCAAGGGGCAGCTATATTCCATCACGACCCACTTTATGATAATAAGGATGTAAAATCAGATGCATTAGCACAAGATGTTGAAATCTATGGTGATATAAAAAATTATCATGTATGTAATAAGCAAGCATACGAGCTTGTAAATGCATTGAATCGAATTAAGCCAGATTTAATGGTGGCTAGGCATGATGGAATGACTTTATGGGGAACTAAGCTTGGAATACCAGCATTATTAGTTGGCGATGAACAATTTGGTTTTGGATATCAAGGTGTACTAAATTATGCTTCAAGAATAGAAGAAGCCTTAGATGCTATTGAATTTGTAACTAACTTATCTAAGCACAGCACAATGCCATATACAAAGTGGTGGCTGGATCAAGAACCAGGAGCTTTTTTAGGAGGTAAAAAGAGATGCCAAGATTAATTGAACAACCGAGATATTCATGTGCTCTAGGAGCAATGCAAAGTGTAGTAGCAATAAAAAGAGGTGTACCAATATTACACTCAGGACCAGGATGTGCAAATAAAATCACTAAATTAATAGGTCAAGGAGAAGGATATGCAGGAGGTAGTACAATACCTTGTACTAATGCAGAAGAAAAAGATGTCGTATTTGGTGGAGAAAGAAAATTACAAAATGTTATAGATGGTTCTTTTAAGGTTATAGATGCTGATCTTTATGTAGTTTTAACAGGATGTACAGCAGCCATTGTTGGTGATGATGTTGGAAGTGTAGTTTCACAGTATCAAGATGATGACAAGCCCATAGTTCATGTTGATAGTGGCGGATTTAAAAGCAATAACTATGTTAGCCATAGTGTTGTTGTAAATGCAATAATTGATCAATATGTGGATAAATTTAAAAATAATAATGGAGTGCAGAAAGGACTTGTCAATTTATTTGCAACAGTACCATATCAAGATCCATATTGGAATGGAAATTTGGAAGAACTTAAAAGGATACTTGAAGCAATTGGATTAAAAGTTAATGTACTTTTTGGAAATGAATCTGATGGTGTTGAGGAGTGGAAGACTGTTCCTAATGCGGAGTTTAATATTTTAGTTAATTCATGGGCTGGCCTTGATATTGTAAAACATTTAGAGGAAAAATATAAAACACCATATTTTCATTTTCCATACTTACCTATTGGAGGGATAGATACATCAAAGTTTTTACGAGGTGTGGCTAAATTTGGAAAACTTAATGAAGAAAAAGTTGAAGCATTTATAAGAAGGGAAGAGGAAAAGTATTATTCTCATATTGAGAAAACAGCAGATTTTATGTTGGAGTTTAGATATGGTATTCCAAGAAAGGTATATAGTATAGCTGATTCAACGTATGCTTTAGGTTTCAGCAGATTTTTATTAAACGAACTTGGAATTATACCAGGAAAGCAATTTATAATAGATGATACTCCAGAAAAATATCAAGAATATATAAGAAAGCAGTTTGAAAATATATCAGAATATAAAGAAAGAACTGTAGAAATAGAATTCAATCCAGATGCCGGAGCTGATAGCTCTAAAATTGAAGAAGACTTTAAAAATAATCCAGATAAACGTCCATTGATTTTAGGCAGTGGATGGGATAAAGATTTAGCAGAAAGAATTAAAGCGGATTTGCTTATAATAAGTGTTCCAGTAACCTACAGGTTAATTTTAAATTGCGGATATGCTGGATATGCTGGAGGACTTAGAGCTATAGAAGATATCTATGACAGAGTTTTAGGAACGTATAGATAGCTAGTATATATTAATAATCATAATTATGAGGAGGAAATGAAAATGGCAGAGTATAAATTTGATACCTTAAAAGTAAGGGCAGGATACAATCCTAAAGATCACAATGATGCGGTTTCAGTACCTATATATTCAACTGCATCTTATGAAATTGGAGATGCACTTAGATTTGAAAGAATCGCAGCTGGAGAAGAAAATGGACATCTTTATAGCAGATTATCAAATCCAACTGTAGCAGTTTTAGAAGAAAGGGTAAATGAACTTGAAGGCGGAGTAGCAGCAGTTGCAGTAGCATCTGGAATGGCTGCAATAACTTATTCATTACTTGCAGTAACTGAGAGAGGTGGAAGAATATTAACAACACAACAGTTATATGGTGGAACAATATACAACTTAGATAGTTTATTACCTAAGTTTGGAGTCAAAATTGATAAGGTGAAAAATGATAGCAGTATAGATGAATTTAGAAAAAATATAAGAGATGATACAAAAGCAATCTTTGTAGAATCTATTAGTAATCCAAGAGCAGTCATTAGTGATATCGAAGCACTTGCAGAACTCGCCCATGAGCATAATATTCCTCTTATTGTTGATAATACATTTGCTACACCATATTTATTTAATCCAATTAGATTTGGTGCAGATATTGTTGTACATTCAGCAACAAAAGCTTTAAATGGTCATGGAAATACTATTGGTGGAATTGTAGTAGATAGTGGTAATTTTGATTGGAATAATGGAAAATTCCCTCAATTCAATGAACCTGATGTAATGCTCAAAGATCTTCAGGGAAAAAATCGTTCTTTTAATGAGATGTTTGGAAATTCAGCACTTGCAGGAAAGATAAGATTAGATTATGTTACTAATTTTGGAGCTGTAATAAGTCCTTTCAGTGCATATTTAATATTATTAGGAATTGAAACACTTTCAGAAAGAGTTGATAAGCAGGTTGCTAATGCTAGAAAAATAGTAAATTTTCTTAAAACAAGTGATGCAGTAAAGTGGATAAGATATCCTGAACTTGAAGATAGTCAATATAAGAAATTGGCAGATAAATATTATAAAAAAGGAGTGGGATCAACATTTTCATTTGGATTTAATGGAAATGCAGATCAAATTTATAAATTAATTGACTCAGTAGAATTGTTTAGTTATCAGGCCAATGTTGGAGATGCACGTTCTTTAATTGTAAATGTTCAAAAGACAACTCATGGTGAGTTAAGTGAAGAAGAATTTAAGCTTGCAGATATACCAGAAGAAACAATAAGGCTTTCAATAGGACTTGAAGATCCAGAAGATTTAATAAATGATTTGAAACAAGCTTTTAAAAAGGCTTTATCTTGAAATCAGATTAAATAGATCAACAATATATATTTAACCATAACTGAATGCGATTATAGAATTATCTCTAAAATAAATTATTGTATGTAATTAACCGCACATAGAAATAATTTTTTAAGATTAAAGGCTATATAGATAATATCTAAATAGGCATAATAGCCAATTAGATAAAAGTTTATAATAAAAAAATTATAGATAGGAGAATTGGAAATGGCAGAAAAAGAGTTAAGACAAATAGCAATATACGGAAAAGGTGGAATAGGTAAGTCAACAACAACTCAAAACTTAACAGCAGGACTTTCAGAGTTAGGGAAAAAAATAATGGTGGTTGGATGTGATCCAAAAGCAGATTCAACAAGATTACTTTTAAATGGCCTTGCTCAAAGGACCGTTCTTGATACATTGAGAGAAGAAGGCGACGATATCGAGCTAGATGCAATAATGAAAACAGGATTCAATGGAATTAAATGTGTAGAATCGGGGGGACCTGAGCCAGGAGTCGGTTGTGCTGGAAGAGGAATTATAACATCAATTGGAATGCTTGAAAGTCTAGGGGCATATACAGAAGACTTGGATTATGTTTTTTATGATGTACTTGGAGATGTTGTATGTGGAGGCTTTGCAATGCCAATAAGAGAAGGTAAAGCAAAAGAGATTTACATAGTTGCAAGTGGCGAGATGATGGCTTTATATGCAGCTAATAATATCTGTAAGGGGATAAAAAAATATGCATTAAAAGGTGGAGTAAGACTTGGAGGAATAATTTGTAATAGTAGAAACGTTGATAGAGAAATTGAACTTTTAAGAGCGTTTGCAGATGAACTTGGAACTCAGTTAATTCATTTTGTACCAAGAAATAATGTTGTACAAAGAGCAGAAATCAGAAAGAAAACAGTAATAGATTATTCACCAGAGGATAAACAGGCTGATGAATATAGAGAATTAGCAAAGAAAATTGAAGAAAATCAACTGTTTGTTATTCCTAACCCAATGACACAAGATAGACTTGAAGAAATCTTAATAGAATATGGCTTGATGGATGACTTGGAAAAAGAATATCAAATTTAAACAGTGACAATTAATAAGTAATAGTTTGATTATGAGTAATGAGATTTTCTTTAAAGTGCAAATAAGAATGATTTTATATGAGAATTAAACTGTCAACTATTAACTGTCTAGTGTCAATTTAATAAGGGGGTGATATTTAATGATATCAGTAAAGAATATAAGTAAAACATTTAATACTCCAACAGGCAAGGTAGAAGTTTTAAAAAATGTAAATTTAGAAGTAGAAGATGGAGATGTTTTTGGAGTAGTAGGATTTAGTGGTGCAGGAAAATCGACTTTAATTAGATGCTTGAATGGTCTTGAAAAAGTAGATTCTGGAACAATAATTGTTGGAGAAAATGAAATAACAAAGTTAGATAGGAAGCAGCTTAGAAACGCAAGAAAGAAAATAGGAATGATATTTCAGCAATTTAATTTATTTGATTCAAAAACTGTTTATGAAAATATTGCTTTCCCATTAGAAATTTCAGGATACAAAAAGGAAAACATAAGAGAACGGGTTGAAGAAATATTAGATCTAGTAGAATTATCAGAAAAAAGAGATTCTTATCCACTTCAATTAAGTGGAGGACAAAAGCAAAGAGTAGGCATAGCGAGAGCACTGGCAAATGAACCAGATGTACTTTTAAGTGATGAAGCAACTTCAGCATTAGATCCACAAACAACATATTCAATTCTAGAGCTTTTGAGAAGTATAAATAAAAAGTTAAATCTGACAATAGTAATAATAACTCATGAATTAGATGTATTAAGATATGCAACTAATAATATGGTTGTTTTAGAAAATGGACAAATTGTAGAAGTAGGAAGTACTGAAAGTTTATTTTTAAACCCTAAAAGTGATACACTAAAGAATTTTATAAGTATTACAGAAAGTTTTAATAAAAATAAGAGCTTTGTTGGAGGTGAAGGAATATGAGTGGTGATTTATTAAAGATGCTTTTAAATGGAACTAAGGAAACTTTATATATGGTTTCAATTTCATCAATAATTGCGTTAATATTAGGCATCCCTATAGGGATATCATTGGTTGTTACTGATAAAGGTGGAATATATCCATTGATTAAAGTAAATAAGGTAATAGGGATATTTATAAATATTATAAGATCAATGCCAGAGATGATTCTAATAATAATATTGCTTCCTTTAGCAAAGTTGATTGTTGGAACAACACTTGGAGCAAATGCAGCAATAATATCAATATCAATAGGTTCAGCACCGCTTATTGCAAGAATAATAGAAAATAGTTTGAAGGAAATAGAATTTGGGAAAATAGAAGCAGCAGAGGCAATGGGAGCTACTTCTTTTGAAATAATAACTAAAGTTTTAATACCTGAAGCACTTCCATCGATTATTAGAGGAATAACAATAGCTATTATTGGAATAGTTGGATTTACAGCAATTGCAGGAGCAATAGGTGCAGGTGGATTAGGCAGTTTGGCTATAAGATTTGGATATCAGAGGTTTCGTACAGATATACTTATTGGAACAGTTTTAATATTATTAGTGGTTGTGCAGTTACTTCAGTTTATTGGGGATTTTATAGCGAGATTAATAAATAAAAAGAGATATAAATTTGAATAATGAGTAAGAGGAGAGATTAAAATGAAAAAGAAAATTATATCAGCTTTAGCAATAGGAATCTTAGCAATAGGAATTTTGGCAGGTTGCACAAATTCATCATCAAAAGATAATGGAAAGTCAAATAACAGTAATGGGAAAACAGAGAGTGCTAGCGAAGAAAAAACAATTAAAGTTGGAGCAGCACTGACTCCACATGCAGAAATATTAGAATTTGTAAAACCAAAACTTAAGGAAAAAGGAATAAATTTAGAAATTGTAACTTTGGATGATGAAAATGGATTGAATCCAGCATTAGATGAAAAGCAAATTGATGCTAATTATTTTCAACATCTTCCGTATTTAGAGTCAGTAGAAAAAGAAAAGGGATATGATTTTAAGGTTGCAGGAAAAATCCATGTAGAGCCTATTGGATTTTATTCAAACTCAATCAAATCTTTAGATGAATTAAAGGATGGTGATAAGATTGGAATACCTAATAGTCCATCCAATGAATATAGAGCTTTAAAATTACTTGAAAAGAACGGAGTAATAAAATTAAAGGATGGATTGGCTGATTACAGTGCCACACCTGATGATATAATTGAAAATCCAAAGAATCTAGAATTTATTGAGGCAGAAGCAGTTCAACTTCCTAGATCACTTGATGATTTAGCTGGAGCTGTAATAAATACTAATGTGGTGCTTGAAGCTGGTATGAAAACAGATTCAGCAATTGTAAGAGAAGAAGGTGATTCACCATATGCCAATATTGTTGTAGTTAGAAATGGTGATGAAAATAGAGAAGAAATAAAAGCATTAATTGAAGCATTGACTACCGATGATGTAAAGAACTTTATAAAAGAAAAGTATGGATCAGCAGTTGTTCCAGCATTTTAATAAGTAATAAGTTAATTATAATAGAGAAAAAGTTAAAAGTGAAAATTAATATTAAATATCATTTTAAAAGGAGGATTTAGATGTCTTATAAAGTAGCATTTGCAAGTACTGATGGAAAAGTTGTAAATGAACATTTTGGACGAGCTAGGCAATTTCATATTGTTGAAATAGATGATAAAGATTATAAGTTTATTGAAAGTAGAGAGAATATACCTCCTTGCAATGATTTCCAGCATACAGAAGATGGAATAATAAATTCAATAAAACTTATAGAAGACTGTAAAGCAGTATTTATAGCTAGAATTGGACAAGGTGCTTTAAATGAGGTTGAAGCAAGTGGAATACAAGCTATAGAAGCACCTTATTTTATAGAAGATATAATAGATAATTTGATAAATTCAAAAGTTAAATTATTTGATGAAAGGGAGTGATGGCAAGTGGAAAAACTAGCGATTGTGAAAGAGCCTAAAAATAATAGACATCATAAAGATGAAAAGTTTAAACATCTTGCAAAGACTCATCCATGTTTAGGAGGAGAAGCACATTTTAAATATGGTAGAATTCATTTGCCTGTAAGTCCTGAATGTAATATTCAATGTAAGTTTTGTAAGCGGGGGTTTAATAAATCAGAAGTGCGTCCAGGGGTTAGTTCATTACTTTTGAAGCCAGAAGAAGCCGTAAAGACTGTACAGAAAGCATTGGAGTTATGTCCTGAGATCAGAGTAGCAGGAATTGCAGGCCCAGGAGATACATTAGCTACTGATTTGGCGTTAGAAACATTTGAACTTATTAAGAAAGAATTTCCTCATCTTGTTAATTGTTTAAGTACAAATGGATTACGTTTAGAAGAAAAAGCAGAGCGAATAGTTAAAGCTGGTGTGCAAACATTAACTGTTACAGTTAATGCTGTAGATCCAGAAATCCTTAAAGATATATGTTCATTTGTTATTGATGAAAACGGAAATAAACTTGAAGGTATTGAAGGAGCGAAAAAATTAATAGATGCACAGCTTAGAGGAATCAAGAAGATTAGTGAATTAGGTGTAATAGTGAAAATAAATAGTGTTTTAGTACCAGGAATAAATGATAAGCATATTAAAGAAGTAGCAAGAGTTACAAAAGAATTAGGAGCTTCAATATTAAATATAATACCACTTATACCTCAAAATGAATTGTCACACCTTAATGCTCCAACATGTGAAATGCTTGAGAGGGTAAGACAAGAGGCTGGTGAATATCTAGATGTATTCAGGCATTGTAAGTATTGTAGAGCAGATGCATGTGGTGTTCCGGGGAAGAATCAGGATATACATGGATTATTATATGATAAGGAAGTAGTAGAAACATTTTCACATGGTTAAGGATCTAGTAAAAGGGTAGCTTCGATAGATTCAAAGTTATCCTTTTAATTTAGTTTTTAATTATTAGTTAATTAAGTTTAAAAACTGCGTAACTCTATCATTTGATGAATTATTTAAATCTTAACAGCGACCTTCTTCAATGATTTTGCCATAATTAACAAATACAATTTTATCGTATTTTTGCATCTGAGATGATAGTGTACAAAACAGTTATTTATAACAATGGGAGTGAAATTGTGGATTTAATCAGCCTTTGTAATTTTAATTACAGAGGCTGATTATTTATAGAATATATCATAAAGATATCCTTATGATAAAGAAATGTGAAATTGAAGTAAACTAAAATTTAAGAAATATTTGGGAGAGGTGTGTGAAATGTTTTTTTATTGATTACGATAATAATATTAAGAAATAATAAAATATAGAAAGTGGAGGAATGATTTAATGAAAATAGAGGAATTAAAACAAAAATTAAATAATCTTGCAAGAGTAAAACTAGGCTTTTTCCCAACACCTTTGCATAAATTAGAAAATTTATCAAAGGAGTTAGGTGTTAACTTATACTTAAAAAGAGATGATTTTTCTGGAATGAATCTTTTTGGTGGAAATAAAATAAGAAAACTTGAATATTTAATAGGAGATGCAGTTTCTAAAGGTTGTGAATATGTATTTACTTTTGGGGCTACTCAGTCAAATCATGCGATGCAAACAGCCACATCTTGCTGCAGATGTGGATTAAAACCTGTATTATACCTAGAAAGTATAGTTGAGCCAGATGAAAATGATGTACGATCTAATTTATTGCTAGATAAAATTATGGGAGCTGAAATTCATATATTTGAAGAAGGTATTGACCTTATGAAAGAAGCTGAAAAACAAATTAATCAACTAGAAAGTGCAGGACACAAATGTTATGTAGTTCCAATGGGAGGAGCTAATGAAATAGGATCAACCGGATTTGTAGGTGGATATGCAGAATTAACAGAGCAGCTAAGTAAAAAAGGGATTGAAGCAGACTATATTTTTCATGCAACAGGAACAGGAGGAACATTAGCTGGATTAGTAGCAGGAAAGAAACTATTAAATTCTGGTACAGAAATAATATCAATAGATGTAAGTGACAAAGATGAAGAATTCTATGAAAATGTAGCCAAGCTCGCAACTGAAACAATAAAAAGAGTTGGATTTGAGCAAATAATTACAGGCAAGGATATAAATCATGATTTAGACTATTTTGGAAAAGGGTATGAGATACCAACAGAATTAGCAAGCAATGCTATAAAGCGATTAGCTAGAACAGAAGGAATATTAGCTGATCCTGTTTATTCAGGGAAAGCTTTCTCTGCATTAATTGATTATATAGAAAGAGGAAAAGTTAAACAAGGCAGTAATGTTGTTTTTTGGCATACAGGTGGATCGACAGCATTGTTTGCAGAAAAAGAAATAATAGGGGATTTATTTTAATAATTTAAAAATTGAGTTATAAGACCATTGATTAGAATGGTCTTATTTACAATAAAACAAAAAAATAGAAAATAATGTTGACAATTATAATATGAAATCATATAATAAAAATATAAATCATAGTAAATCAATAGGAATAGTTGAATATATAATTGCGATGATAAGAAAAAGTATAATAAGGAAAATTTTCAGAGAGGAATTCTCGAAAACGGCTGAAAAGAATTCTAAATGGAACTTATTAGAATGCATCTTTGAGCACTGAGGTGAACATTTGTAGTAGTCTTAGCAGGTATGCCTGATATAGCATGAAATAAGATGTTATACATAAATTTATGTATAATAATCAGAGTGGAATCGTGGATTTAATCTGCCTCTGTAATTTTAGTTACAGAGGTTTTTTTGTTAATAAAATATATAAAAATCATGAAAATTTATAGGGGAGGAATATATTATGAAAATAGAATCATTATTAGTACACGGAGGTATTGATGGAGATGAATTCACAGGAGCAGTAAATGTTCCTATATATCAAACATCAACTTATAAGCAAGCTGGACTTGGAGATTATAAATATGAATATTCAAGGACAGGAAACCCAACAAGAGAAGCGTTGGAAAAAACTATTGCTACACTAGAAAATGGTGTTGGTGGACTTGCTTTTGGAAGTGGAATGGCAGCAATCACAGCTGTATTATCATTATTTAAAAGTGGAGATAAAATAATAATACCAAACAATCTTTATGGTGGAACTTTTAGAGTTGTAGATAAAGTGTTTAAGAACTTTAATATTAATTATGAAATTGTGGATATTTCAAGATTAAGTGAAGTTAGAGAAGTATTAGAAGATAATAAGAATAATACGCCAATAAAAGCAATATTAATAGAGACTCCAACTAACCCACTTATGGATATAACAGATATTGAAGAAGTAAGTATATTAGCAAAGGAATTTGGTGCACTTACAGTAGTTGATAATACATTTATGTCACCTTATCTTCAAAGACCATTAGACTTTGGAGCAGATGTAGTTGTCCATAGTGCAACTAAGTATTTAGGGGGACACAGCAATGTTGTTGCTGGGTTAATTGTAGTAAATGATCAGGAACTACTTGAAAAACTTCATTTTATTCAAAATTCAACAGGAGGAGTTCTTGGGCCATTTGATTCATTTATTTTACTTCAAGGAATAAAAACATTAGGAGTAAGATTGGATAGACATAATGAAAATGCAAGCAAAATAGCAGAGTTTTTATTAAATAGTAATTATGTATCAAAGATATATTATCCAGGACTCAAGGATTCTAAAGGATATGAAATACAAAAAAAGCAAGCATCAGGATTTGGCGGAATGATATCATTTGTTGTAGCAGATAATGTAGATTATAAAAAGTTTGTAAAAAGTTTAAAGCTTATAACACTTGCAGAAAGCTTAGGTGGAGTTGAATCATTAATATGCCATCCGGCAACTATGACACATGCGGCAATACCATATGAGATAAGACAAAAAGTGGGTATAGTGGACAATTTATTGAGATTATCAGTTGGAATAGAAAATGTTGACGATTTAATAGATGATTTAAATAATGCATTTAAGGAGAGTTTGATGTAAATGAAATATTATGATGATATAAGAGAATTAGTAGGTAATACACCATTACTTAAGTTAAATCATATATCTCCGGATAATAATGTTAATATATTTGCAAAATTAGAATATCTAAATCCAGGAGGAAGTATTAAAGACAGAATAGGTCTTGAGATTATAGAAAGTGCAGAAAAGGAAGGCTTATTAAAGCCAGGATACACAATTATAGAAGCTACTGCTGGAAATACTGGAATTGGGCTTGCTATCGCAGCATTTGAAAAAAATTATAAATTAATAATTGTAATTCCAGAGAAATTTTCAATAGAAAAGCAAATTTTAATGAGGGCTCTTGGCGCAGAGCTAATTATTACACCTTTAGAAGAAGGGATAGAAGGCGCAGTTAAAAAAGCTGATGAATTATTAAAAGAAATACCAAATTCTTTTATGGCAAAGCAATTTGATAATCCGGCAAATGTGGCTGCACATAGAAAAACAGGAAAAGAAATATATGATGCTCTTGATGGAAATGTTGATGTACTTGTAGCAGGTGCAGGTTCTGGAGGTACTATTACTGGAATAGCTCAATATTTAAAAGAGAAAAATCCAAGCGTAAAAATTATTCTTGCAGATCCAGTTGGCTCAATTCTTGGAGGTGGAGAAGAAGGCACATATAAGGTAGAAGGAATAGGAAATCATTTTATTCCAAGTATCTTTGATAGAAGTCTTATAGATGAAGTAGAAAAAATTCGTGATGAAGAATCAATGTATTTTGTACGATTATTATCTAAAAAAGAAGGGGTATTTGCTGGGTCATCATCAGGAGCAGCAGTGGCAGCAGCACTAAAACAGGCGTATAAGGCAAAAAGTAAAACTAATATAGTAGTAATACTTCCAGATCGAAGTGATAGATATTTCAGTCAAAATTTGTATGATTTTAATGTGCAGCTTTCCGATTTTAGATTTAATGCTTTGTTTGATGATTTTGCAGAGAATTATGATGAAACTATTTCTATGGAAGATGGAGAATATAAAGAGTTATTTAAAAATTATAATGAGATATTGAATGAAACTGTAAAACACATATCAAAATTTGAAAATGCAAAAGTTATTGATATCGGTTCAGGAACTGGAAATTTAACAAATATTGCTTCTAAAATTGGATATGATATAGTTGGAATAGAGCCAAATTTAAAAACAAGAAATATTGCAACTGCAAAATATCCGGAAATAAAATTTTTATCAGGAACATTTTTATCACTACCAATAGATGATAGTAGTTTAGATGCAATAATAAGCAGTTATGCATTTCATAATTTGACTGATGAAGAAAAGAAAGAGGCAATTGCAGAATTTAAAAAGAAACTTAAAGATAATGGGACTGTTGTGATTGCAGATACCATTTATGAAAATGATGAAGCTAAGAAGAACTTTATAAGAGAAGTAGAAGAGTCTGGGGAGATTACTTTAGCACATACATTGAAAAATGAATTTTCTTCAACAGAGACATTATTAACAGAACTATTTGAAAATGAAGGTTTTAAAGTAACTTATCAGCAAATGAATAAATTTGTATGGATTTTAACTGCAAAACTTGATTAATAAATTTAATTGTTATAAGTTGACTAGAAAACTGGAGACTTACGCATAATTTTTGCGTAAGTCTTTTTTGCAATATAAAAAAGTATTTGTTTATAAAAGAAGAGCAGAAAATAGTTACACAAATATTTAAAAGAAAATAAAATGCCCAGAATTTAAGTGAGAGCCCAAATTTTATATTTGGCTGATCGAACTTACTCCTATGAACGGATGTGAATAGT
>ENA-OWPM01000338-OWPM01000338.1-human-gut-metagenome-genome-assembly--contig:-NODE-338-length-61347-cov-4.329456_pt1 | contig 61347 bp, 61 predicted proteins | sample MGYA00248267_ERZ651852 | MGnify/ENA primary metagenome ERZ651852 (study PRJEB26924, sample SAMEA4378228) | human gut metagenome | biome: human gut; feature: human-associated habitat; material: faeces... | reverse complement strand
CTGAAGAGCCGGAGCCCACCGAGACACCCGTAGAGTCGGAGCCCACCGAGACGCCTGCGGAGCCGGAGCCCACCGAGACGCCTGCGGAGCCGGAGCCCACCGAGATGCCCGCAGAGCCGGAGCCCATCGAGACGCCCGTAGAACCTGAGCCTACTCCAGTGGAAACAGAACCACAGGTTCCCCAATATACAGAGGCCGATGTTTTGATTGACCGGGGTGCCAATGGACTGTTTCGCGCGGACACGGATGAGGGCGCCTATACTAAGAACTATCTCCTCTGGGATGGTCTGATCGAAACAGAAGATGGCGCTCTTACATACTGCAATCTTGAGAGCGGAAATTATGTTATTGTCATGCAGCCTACCACTCCGGGGGCGGAAAAGTACAGGAGCTTCCTGGCTTTTTCGCAGAATTCTGAGCGGCAGGATCAGTTCCTGAACTCGGACGCTTGGAGCGAGCTGGAGGCGATGGCGGAAAAATACGGTTGGACAGTTGACCCCGTGGACCTGTTGACCGGAAGCTTCAAGTGGGAATACCAGGATCTGGCGCTTTACGGGAAAGACGATCTTCCGTTTATCCGGTATTATAACTCGTCCGATTTTGAGGATGACCATGGCCTCGGCCTAGGCTGGAGCAGCAACTATACCGCATTTTTGGATATTGAGAATCTCTTTGTCCGGGCCATCCTGCCAAACGGCAGGGAGCTCTATTTCAACCTCAACTTCGACGATACCTTCCGGCCGGTGGGAGACTGCACGCTGGAGTGGGCTGGCGGGGAGTTCCTGTTGAAGAACACCAGTGATGGGACAAGCTATGCCTTCACAAAGGAAGGTGATCTGGCACGGATCGACTATTTGAATGGGAATACCGTGCAGTTTAGCTATACTGGCGATCAGCTTACCGAAATCTCGAATGCCTCCGGCAGCCTTTTGCTGGAGTACACTGGCGGACACATATCCAGAATTACGGACAGCACAGGCCGCAGTATCACCCTCACCTATGACGGCGATTACCTGTCCCAGGTGGATAATCCAGACGGAAACAGCTTCTCTTATACATATGAGGACGGCTGCTTGACCGAGGTTTCCAACCTAAAGGGCGAGGTGTATGTCCAGAACGTGTATGATTCCCAGGGACGAGTCGTGCACCAGGAAGTCGCCAACATGGGTGTATTCGACTTCACGTATGATACGGACAACCGGGTCAATACCTGCACAGGTACAGACGGCTACCTGCTGGAAATCCACTACGATGAGTTGGGACGGATTACCCGGAGCACAAATGCGGAGGGGACTGCCCGCATCACCTACAATGAGGAAAATCAGGTAACCAGTGAGACAGACCGCGAGGGCAACACCACCCGCTATACTCACGACGAGGCGGGGAATATCTCCCGCATCACCTATCCGGACGGCACGACGGAGGACTTTGTCTATAATGAAGACCGGCTGGTTACGGAGTTTACCGACCGGAACGGCATTACCAGTTCCTATACATATGATGACAAGGGTAACGCTACCAGCCTGACCGACGGCCGCGGCAACACAATTTCCTGTGAGTATGACGCTATGGGCAATATGCTCACTCAGACAGATGCCGAAGGGAATACGACTACCTACACCTACGACGCGGTGGGAAACTGTACCTCAGTAAGGGATGCCCGCGGCAATCAGACCACTATGGAATATGACAGACAGGGCCGCCTGCTCTCCCAGATAGATGCCCAGGGCAACACCACTTCCTATGAGTATACCGATGCGGGTAAGCTCGTAAAAATGACGGACGCCCAGGGCAACGTGCAGAACTACACCGTAGACGGCAATGGCTTCAATACCAGCGAGAGCGACTGGCTGGGAAACACTACAACCAGTGAGCGCAATGCCCAGAACCAGGTCACAAAGATCACGGATCCGCTGGGCAACGCCACGACCTACTCCTATGATGACCGGGGCAATATGACTGTGGCCACTGACGCCAACGGGCATTCCACCACCTATACCTACGATGCCGCGGGGCGTATGCTCTCCATGACAACCTCCAATGGCGGTACCTGGAGCTATGGCTATGACAACGAGGGGCGGCAGATCTCCGCCACCGATCCCGCCGGCGGGACCACTACGACCCATTATGACAGTACCGGCCGCACTACTTCTACCACTGACGCCCGTGGTGCTGAGACCTCTTACACCTATGACGGTGTGGGAAATACCATCCAAACCAAAGATGTACTGGGCAACAGCACTGTGATGGAATATGACGCCAATGGCAACTTGATCTCCCAGACCGACCGCACCGGCGCCCAAACGACCTATACCTATGACGCCAACAACCGTATGGTCAGCAGCACGGATGCGTTGGGCCAAGTTACACAGTATAGCTATGATGAGGTAGGAAATCTGATCTCTACCACTACCCCGGAAGGGAATAAATCCTCCGCGGAATATGACGATCTGAACCGGGCAGGCTCCTCTACCGACGCTCTGAGCCGCGTGACCGCGCAGGAATATGACAGCTTGGGCCGTGTGATCAGGACCACCTATGCCGACGGCTCTAGTGTGTCCTATACTTACGATGCCAACGGGCAGGTGCTCACTGCTACGGACGAAATGGGGGGCGTGGTATCCTATACCTACGATGCCAATGGCCGTATGCTCACTACTACCGATCCCATGGGCGGCGTTACCAGTACCACCTATGATGCGGTAGGTAATGTGCTCAGCGAAACAACCCCCATGAGCTTCACAACCACCTATACCTACGACGGGGACAACAATGTAGCCGCCGTCACCGATGCCAATGGTGCTGCGACCTCCTATACCTATGACGCCATGGATCGGGTGAGCACCGTGACCGACCCCATGGGAGGCACCACCAGCTACACCTATGATGCCGCTGGCAATCAGAGCACGATCACCGACGCAGAGGGCGGAGTGACCCGCTATGAGTATGACCTGCTGGGCCGCACCACTTCCATGACCGATGCCCGCGGCAATACCTGGATCTACGAATACGACAATGAGGGCCGAGCCACTGCGACTGTGGATCCGTTGAACTACTCCACATCCAAGAGTTACGACGCCATTGGCCAGCTTGTCAGCGAGACGGATGCCAACGGCAACACCTGGACCTACACCTACGATAAGGACGGCCGGCAGACATCTCAAACTGACCCGCTGGGCAATACGACGACATATGCCTACGACGCGGTGGGCAACCTCCTCACCAGCACCACGGCGTTGGGGCGAACCACCAGCTATACCTACGATGCCCGGAACCGCAAGACCAGCGAGACCGATCCTATGGGCCATGTGATCACCTTCTACTACGATGCCCTGGGGCGGCTGGTTGGAGCGGACAATAAGGATGGAACGCATGTCTCCACCACCTATGACGCCAACGGGAATACCCTGACTACCACGGACGAAGAGGGCTATGTGGTCTCCTATGTCTATGACCTGGACGGCCGTATGACGGAGATGACCAATGCCCGTGGGTACAAGACCTCCTATACCTACGACGCGGTGGGCAATCAGATTTCCATCACCGATGCCAAGGGTGGTGTGACCAGCTCCGTCTATGATGCCAATGGCAATCTGACCTCTGAGACTGATGTGCTGGGCAATACGACCACTTATACCTATGACAAGCTGGGCCGGCTGCTCACCATCACCGATCCCAAGGGCGGCGTGACGGCCTCGGAGTATGATGCCAACGGCAATCTGGTCAAGGCCACCGATGCGGAGGGCCATGTCATTACCTATACCTATGATGCGCTCAACCGCCTGAGCAGCTACGTGGACACCGAGGGCTACACCCACTCCTATACTTACGACGGCAACGGCAACGTTCTCACAGAGACCGACGGCCGGGGCAACACGACTACCTATACCTATGACGGCCTGAACCGGCAGGTGGGTATGACTGATGCCGAGGGCGGTGTGTCCTCCAACACCTACGATGCCGACGGCCGCCTGATCCAGACAACCAATGCGGAAGGCGCTGTGACCAAGTATATCTACGATGACTGCGACCGCGTGGTGGAGATGATCGACGCTCTGGGCAACTCCACCAAGTACACCTATGACGCGATGGACCGGGTGCTCACCGTGACAGACCCGCGCGGCGGCGTGACCACTTATACCTACACGGACCGCGGCGACGTGGCCACCGAGACCGATGCCGAGGGCTACACCGTCTCCTATGAGTACGACGGCAATCACAATATGGTGAAGAAGACCACCGTGGACGGCGACACCACCTATGTCTATGACGAGCTGGACCGGCTGATCTCCACCACCACCCCGGACGGCAAAACCGAAAATATCGAGTACGACGGCAAGGGACAGGTGACCGCTTCCACCGATAAGGGCGGACACACCACGAAGTATGTCTATGACGCTGCCGGCAACGTGATCCAGACCATCGACGCCAAGGGCAATGTTGCGGCCTTTGAGTATGACCTGATGGGCAACCTCACAAAGGTCACCCTGCATCGTGTGGATACCCAGGACGGCGTGGACGAGTATGAGGTCACCCTGTATGAGTACGACGGCCGGGGCCTCGTCACCAAGGTTGTGGATGCTCTGGGCAACGTGACCACCACGGAGTACGACGGCAACGGCAATATCGCAAAGGTCACCGATGCGGACGGATATGTGACGGAATATACCTACAATGCCCTTGATATGGTGACGCATATCAACTATAACGGGGGCAAAGAGGTGTCCTATCAGTACAATGCCGTTGGCGACCTGGTGCAGATGGACGATTGGACGGGTACCAACACCTTTGAGGTGGATCTGCTCAACCGAATCACTGCGGTCACCAATGAGAAGGGCAACAAGGTTACCTATGAGTATGATGCCACTGGAAACCAGACCAGAGTAGGCTATCCTGACGGTACCAGTGTGACCAAGACCTATGATTTGGTGGGCAACCTGGAGAGCGTCGTGGAAAGCGACGGCCGAACCACCACCTACCAGTACGACGGGATGCGGCGCTTGGTTCACATGAACTATCCGGATGGCTGGCAGGAGGACTACACCTATGACGCCGTTGGCCAGATCCTGAGTATCTATGACACCGATCCCACCGGACAGGACATGAAGCAGCAGAAGAACAAGTTCGAGTACGACGCCTGCGGCAACATGACCTATGAGTATATGCGGGGCAACGGCACCGGAGGGGCTACCACAGAGGTGTTCTACACTTATGATGAGCTCCATCAGGTGGTGACGGCAAAGGAGAACTACGGCAACAAAACGCGCACCTACCAGTATGACAGCCTGGGCAACCTGACCTATGAGACCAACAGCAACAATGTCCAGTACGACTATAAGCTCAACAATCTCAACCAACTGGTGGAAAAGACCTACAGCAAGGGCAAGGAGCATACGGTCTATACCTACGATGGCCGAGGCAACCTGGTCGAGGAGGAGTACGGGAAGAACAAAAAGACCGCCACGGTCGGCGCGTACACCTTCGATGAGACGAACCGGATGGTGCTGGGCGTCAACGCCGACAGCGAGAGCAGCGCCTATACCTTCAACGGCCTGGGGGCGCTGGTGGAGCAGACCTGGACGATCAAGAAGAACAGCTACGGCTACCACGACGGTTCTGAGACGGCTGCGCTGACTGCTCAGGGAGGAGCGGCGGAGACTGAGAGCGGGGCCGATGCGGAGGCGCAGGCCGCGGCTCCGGCTCCTGACACCGGTACGGCTCTTTTGGATGAGCTGGATGCCATGGGCGACCCGGCCGCTGCTCTGGATGCAGAATTGGGGATCATGCCCTTGAAGAACGACCACAGCGATAAGAAGCCGGACGATAAGCCCGGCCACAAGCCGAACCAGATGATCACCGTGGTCAAGCAGTTCTTCCCGGATTACACCCGGGAGACCCTGGACCCGCTGGTGGAGAACGAGGTGGGCGGCCTGGAGTACCGGTATGTCTATGGCAATGAGCGCCTGAGCGTCAACATCACCGGAATCGAGAACGGCGCGGGGAGCATTGTGGAGAACGGCAACCAGGTACGGCTCTACTACCACCAGGATCTGCGCGGTACGGTGGACTACCTGACCAGCCCGGTGAGCCAGAAGATCGAGAGCTGGACACACTACAACGAGTGGGGCGAGATCACCCACAATGCGGTACTCAAGTGCGGCCAGCGGCAGCTCGACCTGGTGAAGAACTACACCGGTCATGAGTATGACGCGGTGCTCAACCTCTACTTTGCCAAGGCCCGCTTCTACGACGCGGAGAACCGGCGCTTCATCTCCATGGATCCGGTAAAGGGTTCAGTCAAGGATCCGATCTCCATGGTGCAGTATCTGTATGTTAAGAACGCTCCTCTGATCTATACTGATCCCACAGGAGAAAAATATTCTCTTGCGCAGGGAACTGTAGCCCATGCGGAGATTACGGCTTACATTAAAAGTATTGAGCCCACTGCGGAAGGTGGAGTGAAGATAGTTGGACTCACCAGGACAAAGTCTGGCCGTGGATTTGCAGACATAATCATCAAAAATGGAGGAAACCATGATGTCTATGAAATAAAGTCCGACCAATATGAGTTTTTGGGAAGATATAATGCCGCTGCTATTAACCAGTTGGACTCTTATGTCAACGCAATAACCAACTATCCAGTAGAAAATGCCAACTATTATCCAGCTAGAAAGGGCACAAAGGTGATTCCAACTCCGGTATATCTTCCCTACCTTTTGGATCGAACAAAAGTAATACGTGTATATACAAAATACAACAAGTATCCTGGTCTCATTTTTTACGAGATTATGAAAGCACCGCAGAATAAGCAAGTTGTTGCGGAGGAGTCCTTTGTTACAGCTTCGCTACTGCAAACGGTAAGCTACTATGGAATGGTTACATGTGAGTACCCACCAGCCTATTACCAAGATTACATTAATGTTGATTCTTATTTGGATCAACAAATGAATGATGATATTCAAGCATGGCTTGATGGTGCAACCGTTTCAACATATACCGAAGGGCTTAATATTTATACTAAGATAGTATATGCAGATGGTACCGAGTTTTACCGTTATGAGGGGCTGGGAGTTCCTTTTTTGACAACTACTCCTAAGCTAAGCGGTAGTGAATTGCTCACAATTAGAGAGGGTGGAACTTATAACCAACTACAAGGCTGGGCGTCATCTGCAAAAGAAGCATTTAATTTGCAAAAAGCCGCATCGACAGTACCGGTGCTACCGCTTCCTGGAGGAGGCGTAGTCGTACCGGTAGTCTGAATTATAATGCTGGCCGTCTTCGGACGGCCAGCATTGGAAAAGGGTGTGATCGAAAAATGAACCTAAAGCGAATTATTGAAACGGAATTGGAGCCTACCCTATTCTCGTTGGGTTACAAAAGAGGAAATTGGGGGCAGGGGTGGTATCAGTATAAAAATGACGAAGCAGGGATTAGCATTGAATATCACGTAGCGCGTGTGGGGCAACAATTTACAAGAGGCATCGAGGTCGATTTTCATGTCTACAGTCTGGCGGGGAAGTGGTTCAGCTTGTCGGACTTTCCGGGAGAGTCTCCCATATATTATGATACACAAGCAGAGCTGGATCGCAAGTTGAGGCATGCATTTGATGCTACGGTAAATATCGTTTTGCCCTACATACAGGACATGAAAAAGTATGCTGTTCCGGATCCCTGTTCGGAAGATTACCAAGCTCTTGCAAACTGTCCGATGCAGCGGGCAGAGCGTTTTTCTTCCCAATACCATATTCCGATGATACCTGAACGAACGACGCTCATGCAACTTAATTCTATACTGAAGTCAATCCGTCCAACGAATTTATCCGAGCTGCGAGACTCATTTCGAGCGAATTATGAAACGCTGATCAATATGGCGGCTTTTTACGGCACGCTATTTGTCAAAAAAGCTCCTCGCTTTTGTTGGGGGTGGGCTCCGCTGATACCGCCAGATGATCCGATTTATCCGCTTATAGCACCAGAGACAGAGCGATTTGTGATTCTTGAAGTAGGTAACCCTGATTTTGGGCCAAGTGAAAGGATTGATGCCCTGTCATTTTCTGTACAGGTGTGGAACTATGTGGAAACAAAGAGGAACCAATTTACCTCCGTTGCACTTATGTGAAGAAGAGCACGGCCTTACTCCGGAGCAATATAAAGCTGCCACAGAGTACGCAACTGCCAGCGAACGCGGTAATTACTATATCCAGGCGTTCATAGATATTTTGAAGAAGAACCCCAAGATCTGAGCGTTTTGGAATGGTATCTTTAGAAAACACATAGCATCGGCATGTCGCTGGGAGATTTCCTCTCAGCGACATGCCCTCAGTTTTGGTTTTGTATCCATATTTCGGGGAGGTCATTATGAGAAAAGGTAATTTGCTGCTGTGCGGAATAGTCGCTGTGGCAATGCTAGCGCCGTCATGCCAGGCCATCGCTCCTGATGTGGAATACAAGCGGCTTCCTGATTGGAATTGCCTAGAAGGACTGGAGTCTTATACCGAAGAAAACGGCGCTATAGTTCCAGTTCTACATGTGGGCGGTAATTGGAAATGTAATTTTGCAAACCAATGGGGGGAATTACTTGTAGAAGGGGTTTTTGACGATTTCGGCGAATTCTCGGAGGGTCTGGCTTTGGTGCGTGTGGGTGATACATTCGGGTATATTGACACGCTTGGGACAATGGTGATCCAACTGCCTGAAGATGCCTCATATTGTGGAGACTTTCATAACGGGCGCGCTTTTATCAAAGGAAGAGATGGGGATAGGTACTATATCGACAGGACGGGAGAAATCATCTATCGCAGTCCAGAGGATGTTTTTTTAGCGGCGGAATTTGATGAACATGGGATCGCACCGGCCAAAGATCTCCAGAGCGGCTTATACGGATATTATAACCAAGACGGCTATTGGGAGATCCCTCCGCAGTATGAGACGACCTATTCTTTTGAGGGGGATTATGCGTTTTTCCGCGAGGACGGAAAAGGCGGAATAATGGATCGCAGTGGGGCTATCATTCTTCCACCTAAGTATTCGATCGTTTATACGCTTTCGGAAGGGGATCCCGCACTATTTGGTATCTGTGAGACTCGGGATGAAAAACAGCTCTATGGCTTAGCAGATTCGAACGGCACGATTCTGATAGAACCTCAAGACAAATGGACGTATAGCGTTCCGATGTATTCGTGCGGGTATTGTGTGGTTAACTATCGATATCGCCAATATGATCCAGAGTCGGGTGATTATACGGACAGTTCTCCCAACAGTCTTATTGATGAGAAGGGCAATGAGATTCCCCTGCCGTATGAGGTTACAGATAGCCAATTCTACGATGGTTTTCTTCTGGTCAGGGATCCGGAAAGGACGGCATATCTCAATACAGACTTGGAGGAAGTTCTTTCGCTGGATATATCATTTGAGGAATATTCCGCAAGTCCTCTCATCGACGGTATTGTTGCTGTAACCAAAGATATCGGCAGTCACACCTATGTGATTGACCAGGATGGAGAACTTATTTGTGAAATGACGGACAGCCGCCTCCATGATGATTTTGGGGTATTTTCAGAAGGGACTTGCTGGGCTCGAACGGTCAGTGAAACAGAGGGAGGCTCTTTTTTATACTTCGATCCCCGCCTGAAAGACTATACCAGTCCCTGGGCGGCGGCGGAGATGGATCGTGCTCAGGCGGCGGGGCTGGTGACGGAGAGCAACGACAGCTATTTCACGTTCCGCATCACGCGGCGGCGGTTCGCGGAGCTGATGGCCAATCTGGTGGAAAAGACGACCGGCCGGAGCATCACCCCGGCGCCGGAGGGCACCTTCTCGGACACCGACGATCTATGGGTGCGCAAGGCCGCCGCGCTGGGGCTGGTCAACGGCCTGGACGACGGCCGCTTCAGTCCCAACGGCTACATCAACCGCGAGCAGCTGGCCGTCATGCTGCATCGGACGATTGAGTACCTGGAGGACGAGACCGGCCGGAGCGTGCTCGCAGACGCCGGCGGCCTGGAAAGCTTCACCGATGCCGGACAGGTCTCCGGCTGGGCGGCGGACTCCCTGGCGGCCCTCACCGCCTCCGGTATCCTCCAGGGTACTTCCAGCGCCACCCTCTCCCCCAAGGACACCACTACCGTGGAGCAGGCCATTCTCCTCACTCTCCGAGCCTATCAGGAGTTTTCTAAATAGGTTGGACGGGGCAGGGCGCGAAATATATCTGCGCTCTGCCCCAATAGAAATGCAGGAAAGATGGGGATTTACTATGAAACGACGGTTAATAGGATTTCTTCTGTCATGTGCCATGCTTCTTCCTCAAAGCATGGTATGGGCAAGCGCATCCGGGCCTGCACTTGATATTTCCTGGATTGAGTTGCCATCTTCTGCCGCTTGGGATGTTATAGCTGACGATATTACCGCTGGCCCTGTCTGTTTTGCGCACGATGACCCTTTTGAGATGAGTCAATACTATGACTTGTCGGGTAAGCCTGTCGAAACCGGCTTTGCCTACAGACCGGGCGACTACTATTTTTCCTGTGGATTGGGAGTGATCGAGCGGGACGGGAAATACGGTTATATCGATGCCGAGGGGAATTTAGTGATCGACTGCATCTATGATGCTGGCTACACATTTGAGGATGGCTTGGCTCTGGTGGAGAAGGACGGGGAAGAGTTGCTGATCGATGTGTCCGGAAAAACCTTCATGAACCTAAGCGAACGCCAGCTAAATGCCTATTCGGGCTTTTCGGAAGGGTTCTGCGCAGTGAGCTCTGAGGCAGAGGGAGAAAACTGGGGATTAACCGGCTACATAGACAAAAATGGAGAGCTTGCAGTCCCGATGCGTTACATGTCTGCTTTCGATTTCCACGATGGAATTGTTGTTGTGCGGGAATATTATGACGGGAAGGGCAGCACTGGAGCAGTGGACAAAGAGGGGAATGTCATTATCCCCTGTGAATATGACGATGTAGAAAACTATACCGCTAATAAGAACTACCTCATTGCAACAGATGAGACACGGAGCGATATTTATCGCAGAGACGGAACGCTTTTACATTCGTTTCCGAAATCCCAATATGATAGGGTCAGAATAGGAGAAATAAACGACCTGATTTTTGTTGAAAAGAACTACAGGTGTGGCTGCTTAGATATGGACGGCCAAGAAATAGTTCCTATGATGTATTATGTCCTTCAAGAATCGGGAATTGATGGGGGCTTAATAGCGCAGAAGGTTCCGTATCAAACTCCTGCTGGCACAAATATGTGGGGAACCATTGCCCTTGATGACGAGATGGCGTTCGTCCCATTTCCTGATGAAGCTGCATATGTCGGATTTCCTTTTTCTGAAGGCAGTATTGTAGTAAAACAACAGTCAACCGGAAAATATGGCTATATGGATCAGACAGGTGCCTGGGTCGTTCCTCCCCAATTTGATCAGGCAAAGTCCTTTGAGAATGGGTACGAGCTGGTTTGCCAGGATGGCAGAATTGGCATTCTGAAAAATCCTCTTGATCTTCCCAGTCCATGGGCCGCCGGTGCTGTAAGCACAGCCCGGGAACTGGGCCTGTTGCCTCGACAAGTCGATAGTTGCTATACCACAGCGATAACACGTCAGCACTTTTCTGAACTTATGGTTTGTCTGGTGGAAACTGCTGACGGCAAGAAAATAGATGCAAGGTCAGTCCTTCCATTTACAGATACTGCGGATATTGCAGCAAGAAAAGCCTATGCAGCAGGTATCGTAACCGGAACTGGAGATGGAACGACCTTTTCACCAGATGCCTCTATCACCAGAGAACAGATGGCGGCGATGCTGTACCGGGCCATTCAATACATCCAGAAGCAAACCGGCCGGAGCGTGCTCACAGAGGCCGGCGGCCTGGACAGCTTCACCGACGCCGGACAGGTCTCCGGCTGGGCGGCGGATTCCCTGGCGGCCCTCACCGCCTCCGGCATCCTCCAAGGTACTTCCAGCGCCACCCTCTCCCCCAAGGACACCACCACTGTGGAGCAGGCGATTCTCCTCACCCTACGGGCCTATCAGGAGTTTTCTAAATAGATTGGTACCTGGAAGGAGTAATTATTCTATAGAAAGAAGGGGAAATTATGTTACCCCTTAAAGCGAGAGAGAAGTCCTTTAGCAATGTACGTTCTTTTGCTGGGGCATCTGGCGGCTCACCTGACAATTTTTATAGAAGGGTGAACGTAACGGTCCACCACGGTCAAGAAGAATATTTGTATCGAGGAATCTATATGAGCATCGGCTATCAGTATAACTATATGGATTATAAAGTAGAGTTAATTTGGGAGGATGATACCAGTCAACCGAATTATGAGGACATCGGGTTACACGGAGAATATTCAACAAACTGGCAGGAGTTCTCATTCTCTGGAGGTAGATTGTCTTTTACAGACGGCGATAATCAGGTAAGCGTGTTTGTTGGAGATACAGCGAGCTGATGGTGATGCCGGCGGCTGCCTGACCTGGCGCAATTTGGGGCATCTCCTACGAGCGGAGAAAAGCGATAAATGGATCGCAGGAGGAAGAAACTGGCGAGGCTTTTGCCTAGCCAGTTTCTTCGCGATGAAATGAGCATCTCTCCCTTCTAGACCTATATGACAGATACGGGGGGGAGAGCTTTTATTAAATTGCAGTTGGAAAAACTCCGCCTATACAGGAGAGGAAAGAGCTGATAGAATAAAGGCGTATTCTAGGTCAGAGCAAGATTAAGGGCGGAGTAAGTTAGGGCGGAACGGCGTGGAAGGAGGGTGAAGTCTGCCCTCTGCCGGACAGCTACGACCTGGAAAATTGAATCTGGACATGAATGACTGTAATTGCCTTTTGGGGTGGTTGCGGTCTTTTTTTGTCCCCAAATAGGAAAGGAGAATGAATGGCGCAAAGCAGACTGATTGAACTAAGCTATTTTGACCCGCACACATCCATCCGCCTGACCACCTATGCGGATACCATCGTGACCGACTACAGTTCCCCAAACCGTATCATCAGCGCAGTCCGGTTCGGTGGATATCCAGAGGTAGTAAAGGCAATGTCGGACGCGATCTACGGCGGAGCAACCATCGACGTATGTTCAAACGGTGAGACCCTGCATCTGGACACGCTTCCCAAGGGCTACCGAAGGCAGCTCTCCCACGACGGCATGTACGCTGCGGCCACTCTTATGGCCAACGACGACGCGCAATCCCTGGATCAGCTAAAGGAGGACACCGCAGAAGATGACTCCCTCGAAGAGAGCAAGCCGCGTAAATGCTATATCTTCTGCCCAGCCGGGGATCAGGACAGGCTTTTTGAAGAAGTGGATCGGAAAACAGCGGCTCCGCTGATTCCAGAATTTCGGGACTATGTCCTGCAGGAGCTCATCCGCCGGGGAGAGCTGAGAAGGATGGAGGTATTCTCCGTCAAGGAGAAGATGGATGCCTGGGTTCTCTCTCTGCTGCCGGAGGATAAAAATGTGGTACAGGTGCTGGAGGATGGCCTGAAAACCGGACAGATTGCTATACCAGGGGCGACGCCCGGAATGCCGGATGGTTTTGCTCAGGTAGAAAATGTTACCGACTATCTTAGCACCTACGGTATCACGGTCGCCGACCGTATCCGAAAACAGTTTATCCCCCTGTTTGACCCGGCCTCCGAGCCGCTGTCGGACGAAGTGCTGGACATCAACCGCTATATTCAGCAGAAGGCTGGATATTCCCTTTATGATGCACAGCTTGCTGTGGCCGAAGCGACCAAGCGCCAGCTTCAGCGCTGCGGTACGGCCTTGATTGTGGCAGAATGTGGAAGTGGAAAAACGAAAATTGGTACAGATGCTTTGGGTGCCCTCTATGGGCTTGGGGCTGCACAGGGCGGCAAGAAGACCTTCAACCTGGTCATGGCCCCGTCACATGTCACAAAGAAGTGGGTGCGTGAGATCGGCGAGACTCTGCCCAACACCTTTGCCATGGTGGTAAAAAGCATCACAGACCTCAACCGGCTTTATGATATGTACCAGAACTGTCCTCAGAGTGTTTTTGCGGTGTTCAGCAAGGAGCGCGCCCGGGACGGCTATATGCGCTATCCCGCTGTTCAGTGGAATTGCAGAAAAAAAGCGTTTCTCTGTCCAGACTGCATGGAACCGGTTGAAATGGAGATCAGCGAGGATGGCACCAGGTACACGGTCAACGCCGACCAGTTTTTCTTTCAGAAGGAGCACAAAAGGAACCACAAATGCCGCCGTTGCGGCGCAGTTCTCTGGGCACCGGTAGTCCCTGGGAGGCAAATCGACTGGATCAAGATCCCAGAGTATGGCTGGATCTACCGTTACAGGGCAGGCAAGCATCTCATGCGCACCCAAAACGAGGCGGTATTGGATCAGCTTACCCAAATTGCCGCATTCCCGGAGCAGAGCTATCCGGTGAGGGGAGCAAAGCGCAGGTTTCCGCTGAGCACCTACATCAAAAGGAAAATGCGCGGACAGATCGATGCAATTCTTTGTGATGAACTGCATCAGTACAACAATGCAAGCGGTCAAGGTGACGCCATGGCGGAGCTGTTTGGCGTCTGCAGGTATTATATCGGCATGACTGCCACCTTGATTAACGGGTACAGCAGCGGCATCTTCCACCTGCTTTACCGTCTGCTCCCCGGCCTGATGCTCAAGGACGGGAAGCGATATCGAAAACCGGGCGACTTTGATGCTGAGTACGGCGTTGTAGAGAACACCTACGAAATCAAAGATGCAGCCTACAACTCCAATCGAAGGGCCATAAAAAGGAAAACTAAGAGCCGCCAGCTTCCAGGCGTATCCCCGCTGGTATACTCACGCTTCCTGCTGGAGTATACCTCCTTCCTATCACTTTCCGATATGGGGAAGGATTTGCCGGACTACGAGGAGATCCCGGTCCCACTGGATATGCCCGAAGCGGTTTACAGCAGCTACGAAAAGATTGAACATGAGCTTCGGATGGTTTTGAAGACAGACCGAAAGGCGGCGCAAAAGATTCTCTCTGCCTATCTTAACCTTCTGACCGTCTATCCGGATCAGCCTTACGATCAGCCTGCCATAATACACCCCATTGAGGGGACGGTCATTGCAGAACCGCCCAACATGGCATCCTTTGAGGACATTCTGCCCAAAGAGGAAAAGACACTGGAAATTGTCCGGGAAAAGCTCGCAGCAGGAGAACGGGTGCTCATCTATACCAGTTGGACCCGGACCGACTCACAGAAAAAACTGCTGAAGCAACTCCATCAGGAGGGCATCTGCGCAGAGATCCTGAAACCCAGCGTCCCCACCGAAAAGCGGGAGGAATGGGTGGAAAAGCGTGTCCGGTTCGGACTACAGGTACTCATCACCAATCCATCCGTAGTAGAAACCGGGCTCGATTTGAATGCCTTTACGACCCTGATCTTCTACTCGATAGGCTACAACCTCTTCACGCTCCGGCAGGCGTCGCGCCGCTCATGGCGTATCAATCAGAGCGCGCCGAGGGTCGAGGTCTATCTGCTCTATTATGCCAATACCATCCAAGCCAAGGCCGTGAAGCTGATGGCCTCCAAGCTGGCGGTGGCCGGCATTATTGAGGGCACCTTCTCGGAGGAGGGCCTGTCCGCCATGAGCGATGTGCGGGACCTGACCTCCCAGATGGCCAAGGAGCTCTCACTCGGCATCAAGGACAACGTGGAGGATATTGCCGCGGCGTTCAAGAAAATGGCGGTCATCAACCCGGGGCGAGAGAATAGACAAAAGCAGCCCGTACAGACCGCGGCGGGCTCCGAGGTATTCTCTATGCCTGCTGTGGAGCATCCCGCCGCATCCGGCACACCGGGCGGCATCCGCGCAGTGGAATCCCAGCAGCGACGGATGCTCTATGAAGGCCTGCTGCAAAAAAGAATGGAAGAACAACAAAAACGCAGGAAAAAGCAGCGCACAGTGGACGAAAACCAACTGTCGCTCTTTGGGCCTGCCGCTTGATTATCAGGAGGAATGACACATATGAATGAGAACTGGTCCTTACATCTGACCTTGTTGAACAACCGGACAGGACAAAAGATAGGGGCAAATTATCCCAAAAACAAATACGAGATTCTGGAAATGCTAGACCGCTGCCAAATCCCTTATGGGAGTGGCGACTATGCCCATCTGGCAGTTCCATTTCCTGATGGGACACCGGACAGCCTGCAATTAAAATTGGCTGGTGTGATTGAAAATGAGCATTGCCCTCCAAGCATTCGACAGGTAAATTTTCTGGCGGAGCAGCTCCAGCGGATGTCGGCGGAGAGCCGCGAGGCGCTGATGCAGGAGCTTACGGATATGCCCATGGCTGTTATTACGGATGTGATCCGCATTGCTGGCCGTTTGCTCTCGGAGCTGCCTCTTCCTCAGACCATTGACCTGTCTGAGCGGGCCGTCCTTCTGACAGAGCAGGAGCCTTATTTCCGGCTTAACGTGGCGGCCCTGGAATCAGAGAGCACGGAGGACGGAGTTTGGCTTGACCTTCCAATGCAAAATGGAGCACTAGAACAGCTCATGCTTCATCTGGATGTTCAAGACACTGATGAACTTGAGATCCGGGGCCTTTCCGGGGTCGTGTCGCCGGACGATTTGGAACTCGGGGAGTATGAAATATTCCTTGCTGATATTCATGATTATGATGCTTTTGCCCGGACGCTGATGGAGTGTGTCCCTATTCACGCGATGGCAAAGTATAAGGCGCTTTTACTGGCCCGACCGACATCCATCCAAGGAGCAACCAAGCTGGCTACGCGACTGAGCTGTTATGAGTTTTTCCGCTACGCAGAGTTGCAGGACTTGCTTCAGGAACACAAACTCCACATGGACTGTAGAACTTTGGCGGATCATCTGAATTTTGATGAGACGAATTACGGTTTCATACGTTACAGGCTGGGACACAACCTGGATGTGGAACTAGATACGATCCGTTTAATGGAAAACGCCAAAACGGAGGATGCCTTCTGGAATGCAACGAAATACCTGTTTGGGAGGAATTCCCCTGATTCCTTTCAACGGTGGATTGCTTTCGTTGACAGGCAGGTGGAGTCTAACCAATATGCGGACAATTTTCCTTCCGCCTTTCCGCCCAACCCTGCTTTTACGGCTCAATTTTGGCTGGGCTCTCTGCTTGCGGCGTTTTATCAGGTCGCAGAACAGTATGGCGATGAGATTGCCTTTAAGATCTGGAGTTGTCCGCATTGTTATCCGCCCCATCAACTTCTTGCCCTGGCGGAGCACCTGAAGGAGGGCGGAATGATCGAGGGCGCGGCTCAGAAGGACTTCGGGCCGGACGGCCTGCCCCTGCCCTTCCCCATGCTCGCGGATGTGCTACCCGCTGACAGCCCCTATTGGGAGGAGGATCCGGCTGCGGCTGTGGAACGGATACGTCAGGAACAGATTGCACAGAACAGAGCCCAACTCCGCACGGATCTGGCGTCTGGCACCCGGCAGCTCTGGGATTTGGAACAGGAGCTGCAAGGCCGCGCCGGAACGTTTCCGGGCTGGCTTCAGGGAGCCTATGAGGTGAACGAGGACTTTGAACAGTCTCTGGGGGAGGTAATCGCGGAGCTCTGTGAAACTTTCCAGGAGATCAAGCGCCGGTATGGAATTGAAATCGCCAGGGAGCTCTATAACGAGCACCCCGTGATTTTGAGCTCAGAGCTTCCAGGAGCGGCCCAATTTCTCAGCCTGGGCGGTTCCTGCGGTGGGGCTGCGGAGCTGGCCGGCGTCGGGTTCTTCATGCCGGAGGAAGATATCACGGAAGCTGAAATGGCACGGGCCGCAGCGTATATGAACGCCGGCGGCAATGCCAGTGAAGTCTATAAGGCAATCGAGCAGAACGGATAGGTTGGAGGTATAGCTATGAATGTAACCGTAAACCGGGCCGAATTTCTGGCGGCGGCAAAGCGGGCGGCATCAGTTGCTCCGCTCTCCTCCCCGCTGGAGCCGCTGAGAGGTATCCTGCTGGAGACCGACCGCAGGGAAGGATGCCTGACTATCAGCGCCACCAACCTGGAGGTTTCTCTTGTCCAGACCATCCCATGCACCTCCCTGGACGCCGATGCCCTGGTACTCAATGCCCGGCTTCTAGAAGGGATGCTCGACAAGCTGGAAGGAGACAGTGTAACGCTGATCCGTGTGGAGCAGCAACCGGTGGTTTTGCTCACCAGCGGCCTTGCCGCCTATAGGATAGGGGTATGGGAGCGCGGCATCTTCCCGCAAATCGAATCGCCCTATCCGGCGGATACCGTCCTGGTCACTGGAATCCCCGCTATGACCAAGCGCACTATATTTGCGGTGGGAGAGAAGAAAAATACGCCCCTGCTGCGTTGCGTAAACCTCATGTTTACGCCGAACGGCCTGAAAGCGGTGGGCAGCAACGGAAGCTGTGTGGTCAGCGCGAAGGGGGACAGCCAGAGTACCGGCAACATCAGCTTGCTTGTGCCGGCATCTTCTCTGGGCAAGCTGGCCCACATGTGTGAGGATACGGATGAATTCCGGGTCGGAACCACTGGAGACCATATCGTTTTCTTCCGGGACGGACTTCTGTTCAGCGCACGGCTCATGTCCGGCCGGTATATCAATACCGAACAGCTCATCTCCTCCCTGGTCAACACCTTTACTGTTTTTACCGATGTGACCGACCTGCGTGATGGCCTTTATACCGCCTGCTCTGTGGAAGCGGATGGGAAGGTCATGTTGCACTTTGAGGGGGACCGGCTCATATTCCGCTGCGACGGAGTCTACGGTAGTGCGGTTTCCCAGATCGACGTGATCCCGTTGAAAGGGACGCCCCAGGGAGAGTTCTGGTATCTGACCCGTCCGCTCCTGACGTGCCTGGATGCACTTTCCGGCACGGTTCAGCTTGGCGCGGCGCAGGGCGGTCTGCTGACCATCTCCACTGAGGATGCCTTTTATATGCAAAACGGAGTGCGCCCGCCCAGTGAGCAGCAGTCCTCTAAGGCGGCCTGACCGATGGGCCTCAAAATACTGAGCTGCGGCGCGGGGATGCAGAGCACGGCTCTGGCCCTCATCAGCTGCGCGCAGGTAGACGGCCCGGTGGAACACCCGGAGGTTCCGCGGTACGACGCCGTGATTTACTGTGATCTGGGGATTGAACCGGAGTGGGTTGCCAGACAGGTCGCCTTTCTGGAGGATGCCTGCACCAGACAGGGGATACCCTTTTACATTCTGAAAAGCGACCTTTATCAAGATTATATGGAAAACTTCGGCGTCAGGCGGGTGGCCGGTATGCCCTTCTGGACGCTGGATGAAGACGGAAAGGCCGGGAAAATACACCGGCGGGCCTGCACGATCGAGTACAAGATCCTCATGATCCAAAAATTTGTCCGGTACAGACTTCTGGGCTACCAGCTATATCAGAGGCTGGCCCGGAAGGACATAGGGGCCCATGAACTGCACATCGGCTTCTCTTACGAGGAGGCTAACCGCTCATTCCCCAGTCATCACAAAATGTTCAAGAACAGATTTCCACTCATCGAGATGAAGTGGCAGCGGAAGGACACCTATGCCTATAACCTGGACGTATGGGGGCTGGACACTAAGGCCAGCGCCTGCTGTATCTGCCCTTATCATCAAAATTATTTTTTCCAGTATTTGAAGGAGCATTACCCCCGGCATTATCAAAATGTCGTAGATTTCGACAATATGCTGGAGAATATGCAGCCCCCAAGCCCGATCCGTAACCGTGTATTCCTGTCCCGGTCCAGAAAGCGCATCCGGGATCTCCGACCGGAGGACTGCGATGACGCGCAGACCTTCGATTATCAGGGAAGGCGGATATGGAACGGCTTTTGAATGAAGCGAAAGGAGGGATGCGATTGGGACATTCCGGCATCTGCCGCTACTGCGGCGGCAAGATCCGCGTCGTACCGGCCGAACAGATCTACGGCAAGGCCGCGGCGGAGCGGTTAAACCTGCAAACCGAGTATATCCACCAGTGCCAGAACTGCAATGCGAGGGTCGGCTGCCACAAGGGTACCAAGCGTCCGCTGGGCTCTGTAGCCAACGAGACGCTGCGGCTCAAGCGCATGGAGACGCACCACGTTTTTGACAGTTTCTGGCGCAGGAAGGGTATGACGCGTACCCAGGCTTACCGATGGCTGGCGAAGAAACTGGATTTACCCGTGAAGCGCACCCACATCGGGGGCTTTGAGATGGACCAGTGCCAGATGACCATCGACCTGTGTAACGTGGAAGAAGAAATGGAGGCTGTTTGAATGCGGGAATAAAGAGCTGATATTGAACAGCGGATCTTGACACAGAAGCCAAGGCAGAATATCCGGGAACAGGGGGGCAGACCAGCTCGGCAGCGGCCGGGCTGGTCCGCCTTCTCATTTGAAAAGAGGTTTTATGAAACTTTATAAAATCATTGACACTGTGATCCCCTATATGTGGAACACCCCCTGCAAAATTGCAATCTTTACCGACGGAAGGCGCATGAAGATCTATGAAAAGGTATTTCCCCGCTGTGCGTCTGGGTCGGCTTCCTGGGTTCGGCATCTCGGCCTGGAGGAACGGTTCCGCACGCCGCAGGCGGTGGAGGTATATCTCTCAGAGATTGAGAACGAGACCGCCAAGGCGGTCAAACAGTACATTGCTGAAAAGACGCGGCAGACAAAGGAGGCACAATGATATGCACACCAATCAGGCACTGCGCGCGTATGGATGCGCGGAGTGCACCTTCTTGACGTGCCAGGGATTTGAACGCTACTGCGGAGGTTTCCCGGAAAAACGAAAGCCAAAGCGTTTTTGGAAGACCGATCCCCAGTGGAAGGCTCCGAAGTGGTGCCCACGGCGGAAAACCCCGGCCGTCTACCGTGTGTATCACTATAAGAACGACGGCTCCATGCTTCTGTCAAATGCACTTCTGCACTTTGACGGGAAAGGGCATGGCGCTACTGCATTTGTCAGCGACCGGCACTACGCTCTGGTTGCGGAGGGGACGACACAGCTTTCGGCCAGGCAGTTTTTGACATCCAGCCATCAGCAGCCGGCCTCTACCCTTCTGGACTATCCGGATCTCGTCTACGGAAATGTGGTGGAGATTGATGATGGGCTTCGCCCCTGCTGCTTTTATTACCGTAGCCATCGAAATTTCGCTGTCTGCTTTGAATTCCATCAGAGTCAATCGGAACCGCCGAGAAAAGAGGGCACGCCATGAACAAACCGCCTGCATCTGTTTCGGAACATGGGCCGGAGTTGGCGCTATATGAGTGCCGCATCCGGGAAAACGGCTGGGAAGAACCGTTCCGCTATATGCTCCTGGATCGTCTGCGGCAGGACTGCCTGTACTTTCTGGGCTTTGGAAACCGCTGTGAGCGGTGCCTCTGGGCAGGAAATATTCGAGACCAGATTGGCTATATGAAGGCACTCTGGAACAGCTTTCCTTCGGCGGGCAAGCCGGAGTGGCTGCCCTGGGACGAGATTCTGGCTCTTGAAGCGCGTATGACAGACGATATATCGGCCGCTGGAAGTGAAGGCTTTTTACCATCGGGTACGGTTCAGTCCAAGTACCCAAAGTAAGGAGGACCTGATTGAAGAAACAGAGAAAACATTGTAACAACTGCCACTATTCCTACTACCGCACGGAGGGACAGAGGGGCAAACGCCAACACTGTAACAATCCCAATTATAATTCAGCCGCTTATTCCCGCAAAATGCTGATGGAGGACTGGGGCCGCTTCTGCCGGTTCTGGGCCCCGAGGCAGAAAAACAAATGAAAAGGAGCGCCATCTCATGAAAAACAACTATTCTATCGCCGAGCGCAACCGTATCGTAGAGGAACATCTCTGGTGCATCGACCGGGTTATCCGCAAGAACCGTTCGTTGATGCGCGCGGCGCGTCTGGACTATGATGACGTGTACCAGCAGCTCTCCATCCGGCTCATTCGGGCCGTCGCGGGCTTCGATCCCCAAAAGGGTAAATTGAAGCAGCATATCTTTGCCCAGCTCCGGTTTGAGTTGCTCAACTGCAAGCGGCCATACCGTATGTTTGGTATGACCGGCCTGCCCGCAGACTACCGCGGCAAAAAAATCATCTCGATCGAGGATTACTTGGAACGACACAGCGGAGCGGAGCCCGATGGCTTCTTCCTGTCGGCGTGAGATGGATGTGCAGTCAGTGATGGAAACTGTTTCCACAAGTTGCTGTAAGAATAATAATATTCAATGGAGGACATACCGCTATGAGCATTCGTTTGACGCAGGTTGAGCTTCAGTCGGAAGAGGATACCGTGATTTTTCTGGCTTCGGGGCATCTGAACTGCGTGGAACAGGTCAAGCCTCTTCTGGAGGCGGAAAACTTTTTGGAGGACCACGATGGGGAGGACATTGAAGTTTCCCTGAGCCATTATCTGTACGGAGACGAAGGGCCGGCATATGACGCCGACCAGAATCACATCCGTCTGATTCAAGCTGTTGAGGACACACCGGACTGGATCGGCGAGCTTGGGAATTTTCTCTTGCAGCACGCCCGGCTTGTGGACGAGCTGATGTTTACCATCCCGGGCCAGCCGAACGAGCAGCCATAACACAAAGAGGGATGTGATTCCTGTATGAGCATGGTAACGAAACAGGAGATCCTTGAGTTCTGGAAAAAGCATGAGACACCGGAGGCCAAAGAGGAGCGCCGGGAAGTAGAGGCGTTGAAAAAGGACCTTCGGATTGCCCAGGACAGCATCCAGGACGCGATTGCCCGCTACCGCAAGGCCAAGCTGCGCGCCCGCAGCAAGGCTAAGGCCAGTTCGGAGGATATATTTCTCCCTCTGGAGGAGTATTCTTCCCGGACCGACATCCAAGACGCCTATGGTTACGAGATGATTTCGGAGACGGAATATGACCGCCTGATGACCCTTTGGGAGCTGCGGGAGCAATCCAGCCGGAAGGACGGATCTTACACGGATCGGGTGGTCGAGATGCTGGAAGTGGCCAGCCGGGACATCTGGGATGCCTACGGTGATCCGGTTATGGAGTACGATGAAAAAGTCTCCCGGATGCACCGGGAGGCGGAGCGGATCGCTGCGGAGAACTGGCGTCGGGAGCTGGATCACACTGCTGAGTGATGGAGGAGTCCGTGAAGTATAAAAAGATTTATAACATTTTAAAGAAGGGCGGCGCGAGCATCACCCTGGATTACAGCGGCTGGTGGAGCGCGTATTGTCCCAATAACTATATGGCCCGGAATAGACCTCTGTGGATCGTGGCCGAAGTCCCCCATCTTCATCTGAGACTGTGGATCACACATGAATTTGGCACGCTGAGGGTAACGACAGCGGACACCGCGCAGCCTTCCGACAGCCGTGCTTATCATGACTCCCAGATCCGCAGGACCTTCCGCAACCAGCGGGAAATGGCGGAGTATTTGGAGACGATGCTGTGCCGGAACAGAAAGGAGGCCGTATGAAACTCTATTTTGTCGACTAGGTCGGGGCGATTACTCGCCCCTTCCCGTCTAAGAACCGTACGTGAGCGTTTCCACTCATACGGCTCAAGCATTTCATCACGCTTTCGCGCGGCGCTCAAAGTAGAGTTGGTTACAGTATTTGTGGACATAGGCCATATTGCGCACCTCCTCTTTGCCGCCTTTGGATTTCGGGACCTTGAAAAAGATTTCTCTTTCGTCCTGAATGTCCATCGGAAGCCCACAATGATGGCAACATCCGTTTTGATTCTTCCAAATCTGTTTGAACCTGCCGGTAAAACGCTTCATGCCGCGGCTGAATTGCCTGGCATGAAAATATTCCGGCTCCAGGTAGGGATTGGCGTCCATTCGTACTTTTGTATGTCGGATAATAGGAATGTGATCCACCCGCAGAAGTTCTTTGTCCTCCGTGGAGAATACCCAGTTTCGGTTTCCTCTGCGGTGCCAGTAGTTTGTGGATACCCACCATTTCCCCTTGTGGGGGTGACGGCGTTTGGCCCACCTCCACAGCAGTTCATAGAGAACATAGTCGATGTGCGTAAACGCCTCACTGGCACAGACCGATCGATGATAGTTCGTCCAGCCCCGGATTTGTTGGTTCAGCTTTTCAATCAGAAGGTTCTGTTTCCAAGCCTTACCGCGTCCAAGGATGGTTTCAGACAAGCTGGCCGTGAATGCTTTCAAAGACTTTTTTGACGGCTTCACAATGAGCTTTCCGTTAAATTTCCGGAAAGTCCAGCCCAGCATATCAAATCCGTCATCAATGTGGGTGATGAGCGTTTTCTCCTCAGACAGTTCCAGACCTCTGGTTTTCAGGAAATCACGAATCAGTTCTTTGGCCTCTTCGGCAATTTCCTTTGTGGCCGCCGTTACGATAAAATCATCGGCATACCGCACCAGATTTACCTTGTGGGCGTTGCGGAACCGATTGTCCACTTTGCCCAGCCGGTTGGTATGGAACCGGTCGGAGAGCAGCTTTTGCATCCCATCCAGCGCCATATTCGCCAGAATCGGAGAGATAATGCCGCCTTGGGGCGTACCCGCCTCTGTGGGAAACAGCTCACCCTGAAATACAAAGCCGGCTTTCAGGAATTGCTTCAAAATTGACTTGTCCATGGGGATGTTGTCAATCAGCCACTGATGGCTGATATGGTCGAAGCAACCCTTGATGTCACCTTCCAGTACCCACTGTGGACTGACGTTTCTGCGGCTCATGTCCGCAAAAATATATTCACAGGCATCCTGACAGCACCGTCCCTTTCTGAATCCGAAAGAGCGGGGATCTGCCGCCGTTTCTGCCACGGGGTCCAGTGCCAGCGCATAGAGCGCCTGCATGGCCCGGTCATACATCGTGGGAATCCCAAGAGGGCGTTTCGCCTTTTTGTTCTTCTTGTCGATGTATACCCGGCGGAGGGGACTGGCTTTGTAGTTCTTATCCGTCAGGGACAACACCGCCCACATCTTTTGCGCAGGTGTGCTCCACCGTTGTTTGTCGATACCGGGTGTGTTTTTCCCTTTGTTGGTGGTTACTTTTTGGACCGCCAGCAGTTTTGCGTAGTACGAATGCGTAAGCAGATATTGCAGTCGTTTTACTGTGTTCCATTTCTTTTCTTTGGTCGCCTTAGCAATCCGGGCTTGCAGCCTATTAACCTCGGCCTCGGCTTTTTTCCAATCTACATGATTCCACTGGAATGCCAGCTTTGCCGCGTTCGGCAATCTCTCAGAGCGTTTCCGCTTCGTCGTTGAACAATTACCGTTCATAGGTTTACCTCCTTTTCTTGCTATGAAATACCGTGGGATAAGTCAGCACCCTTTCAGGTCAGGGCAGAGCCCCTATGCTCCACCATTACAGCAGAGCCGTTCGCTTTTTATCCCGTTCCTCTACCCTCTGTGTCATTTCTTCCCCTTACGGGGTCGATACCTCTCATTGAATTAGAGGAACACATAGGGTTTACCACGTTCCGCGTATTGAATAATTGTGCGTGCTTTAGGAGCCATCTTTGAGCCGGGAGGAATGATGTCCATTTGCCGGGGGATTGCGAAAGTTCCCACGGCCACCTCCGCACCTTTTGGTGTAGGCGTGTCAGCCTGATTTCGCCTATTCCCTGTAACGACCCTTGCGATGATTCACGTTACGTTCTCCATGGCACACTTATCCTGGCAGTACGGCTACGTTAGGCTCGCAGCTTTCCCACGTTGTCCCACAGGCTTCCCACCCCGCCGTTACCAGCGACGCAGGCTGTGGTAGGATTACCCCAAATGGATAGGGCAGCTTGTTCAGCAATTCAATTACGCGACTTCGTGTCGCACTCCACGATCCGGATCGCGCTCCCTAATACGGAAGTCTTGACCTACTGGGAGAGCGGACACCCGGATGAGTACGATGTCCAGGAGCTCTTTGCCCGCAGCGCCCGCTATCATACCGTGGCAGAGCTGCTGACAGAGACGGCGGAGGTCGCAGTTTCCCACTATATCTATGAAACGGAGAGCCCCGGGCCGGATGCGGTGGCGGAGCAGAGCCACTTCGATCTGCTGGACGCCTATAACGAGCTGGCCCGCCGGCACCGTCGGGCCCGGTTTGAGCATCGGGAGGATGTCTGCAAGGTACGAACATTCAGCCTTCACCTGGAACTATGACGGAGGGATAGAATGGATCACAGACGAACGATTTCGCCGGCCTACTATGAAAAAATGGCTGAGGCCAAAGCTGTCTTTTGTTCTTACTGTACGCTTGGCGCAATGCTGTTTTGGGAAGACTGCGAGGGCTGCAAAATACAAAGGATGTTTCATGCAGTCCAGAGAACGATTAAGGAGGAAATGCCTCCCAAAGAACAGGGTGCCATAGTGCAGGAACAAAACACCTATGAGGGAATAGATCTGCCGCGGGAAATGATTGAGAGCATCGGTAAAGGTCCTGCCACTGAAGGTGGCTTCCGCACCTCGCCGGAATTTATCATTTGGGAGGACGGTATGTACGAGGCGTTCCGGCTCCAGCTTGTGGAGGAGAAGACTGGCCTGCCTGACTTCGCCGGAACGGATGACCTGCCGCCTACCCAATCCACACTGTACTATCTGAGGGTTATTTGTGTGGAACGCGGACAACGGACCATCATGGAAGCGATTCAGATTTGGGATACCAGCTATGCAAATGTCCGGAAGGAGATAAAGTCTGTTGTGGACCGACGTTTGCAACAATCAGTGGACAGCCTCTGGGGCATTGAAGCACTCCCTTTTCTGAAGCAATATCTGCTCTATCCCTATGCTCCGGAAGATCTGGCCGAGGAGCTGCTGAAGGAGTTGGCCAATCAGTCGGAAGCCGGGGGAGACACCGCCGGTTTTGTGTCTACGCAGGAGCATTTCCTGGCTGCTCCGAGGAATATGCGGGGTCTCCAGGATTCCTCCCTGATCCAGAATGCCCATGTCAGCCTAAGCCGGCAGGCCGGGAGCGGACACCCCCGGCATTTCCTGAAGGTCCGCAATACAATCCCCCCGAGGTTTACCAGCCTGCTGGAGATACGGGAGGCAAATGCGGCGGCCATTCAAAAAGAGCTGGAACGGCTATTAGGCTACTTGGCCGAGGTGGAACGGCTCAGGAACCCTCTTGCTCCTTCGGGCGGGGCAGCCGCTACAGGGGAAGGTCAGGGAAATGCACACTGATCCATACACAACGCCATGGGCGGGACTTCATGCGTTCATCGTTCATTTGGGCCCGCAGAGCTGTCGGTGTCCCGGACTGCTGAGCGAGGCGGCCTTTGACCGCGTGATGGACGCACTCAACTGGAGAATGCCCTACCATCTTCGGGCCTTTCACTGTTCGAGCCCGGAGACGGCGGCGGCAAATCCCGTGCTGCGGGCCATGCCGGAATTTACGGAGCCGCTGGAAGCTGTGCTGTTCACAGCCCCTGCAGCGCCCATGCGTCTGAAAGACAAGCGGCGCAAGCAGACGCTATCGGTACGCAGCAAGTACGGCGACTATGCGCTTGCGGAAACGGAGGACGGCTATGGCCGCCTGTACCGCGTGGATGGGACCACCTCCAGCCTGATCACCAGGCTGGAGGCGCATCCCATCACGATTCAGGAGGCCGGCGCCTATGTGGAGGCACACCACCGCCACAATGCAGGACCGAAGTTTCACAAGTTCTCCCTCTGCCTCCGGGCCCCGGGAGAACCGGAACCGGTAGGTGTGGCGATTGCCAGCATACCCAAGGCCCGCCGCCAGATGGATGGCGTGACATTGGAGATCAACCGTTGCTGCACCGACCCACGCTATGCGGACGTGTGCAGCAACCTCTACGCCCGCACGATCCGGATTGGCCGGGAGATGGGCTACACCCGCTTTCTGACCTATACCCTGCCGGAGGAGAGCGGGAGCAGCCTGCGGGCGGTGGGATTCCAGCTGGACGGTACCGTACACGGTTCCTCTCACGGCTGGGATTCTCCGTCCCGTCCCCGTACTGCCGGACGGTATCCGTCCGGTGATAAGCTCAGATGGGTGCTTTTGGCCCCATAACCAAACAACAGACCGGAGGTGGCCTTCCAGGGTTCGGAAGGCCGCCCCGCGAAAGGAGAATTTAATATGTCAATCTGTATTATCCATCTGTCCGATGGAAAAGTGGCCGGAGTCTACAGCAATACGCATGAACCCATGGAGGTAATGGTCATGGAGCGCGACGGCCCGCGGATGACCGAGGAGCAGCAGGCCCGGTACCGCGCATTTCAAACCATGGTGAAGTACGGCCTGGTCATGGACTGGCAGAATCCGCCTTATCCTGTGCCGTGTGCTCCAGAATTTGCGCCTAATCTTCTGGATGAGCTGCTTGTCAGGCCGAAGGACGGCACAGCGGACAGGGAACGTCAAAGACTGGAGCTGTCCTACGCTATGGGCTATCTCGCGGCGCAGAGGAAGCTGCGGGAGACGCTGGAGCGTTTTACCCGCACGGGCCGGACGGTTATGGAGGAGTTCCCGTCGGAAATCCGGGATTTCTTTGGAAAGTACCAGGATGATCAGCTCAAGGTATTTCTGGAGTTGTGCGCGGAGGCGAACGGTACAGATGCCGCTGGGAGAAAGGAGTGCGTGAATGGATAAGCCGTGTTCCTGCAAGGCGATGTACCGCCATGACTGGTCCAGTATCCATGAGCATTGCAAGCGATACTTTATACCTGTAGGCTGGGGCTACTGTGAGACGCCGAAGCATGGTATCCGGCCCTCCCTGATTTTGCAGGGGCGATGCAAAGCATGCGGCGGTTCCATCGAGATGGGCTATCCGGTTCCGGCCGCCTGTGAGGACGATGGGGAACGGTATCATTTCCTGTTCCGCCAACTTCAAACCTGGCGGCCATATGCTAATCTGTCAGAGAATGTATTGCCAGCGGCGGCGGAACGCCTTGCCTGGTATGAGGAGCAGGAGGAACGGACCACTGATGGGTGGGCTCAGTTGCTGCTGGATCTCCTCCCGGAAGCCGAAGCTCCCTATGCCCGTCTGTGGCTGTCCGGCTATCGGAAACGGCAGGAGGAGCAGTGGCGGGGAGCATGGCCCATTGGCTCCGTGGCACGGTTCAAGCAGGAAGCCCCTATCCATGTAACCCCATATATCGGATACGGACAAGGACGGGACATCACCGCCCGCCCTATGCAGGAAATGAAGGTGGTCAATGTCCATGCTTGTCCCGAGGGCGTTATTTACTCCGGCCTCATTAAAGTGGAACGGGAAACCTTCTACATAGAAGAAGTAAAGGACGCCCTGCTTTATTCGCAGGAGGAATGGGAGGCACTACTCCCGGAACTGGAAGCTGAGCCCTCACCCCTTTTATTCCGGAGTAGTTTTAAAGCTCAGTTCCCGCCGCAGCCGGTGGAACGATACTACGTTCTGGCTGAGGAGTGCGGCTTTTTCGGGGAGAAAAAAGAGCTGCACCTCTTGGCTGCATCCGCCTCCGTAGATCTTTTGAAAGACCAGATCAGTCGGGAAATTGCTCGCCTTACCACAGCAGATTTGCTGTCGGTTGGCGCCGCATTTATGCCGCTGGAGGTGGAGTCGCCTGAGTCTGAGGATTACAGCTACAGGTACATAGAGATAGGCGGTTCGCTTACATATTATATCAGTCCGGTTCCTGTCCTCGCTATGGAGGCTATTTCGCCTCGTGAGCAAGGGTCGGGAGTTGAAGGCCATATATCCTGATGTGTTATGTTAAAGTCAATCGGAAACCGGCTGCTGATCTGGAGGTATTGAATATGAGCATCTGGAAGGCAAGAATACAGGCCTTTGTGAGTATCTGCGCCGGATGGCTTTGCCGCCATACCGGACGCCACGCGCATGCGGACACTTTGTCCACGGTACAGCCCACACAGGATGAGTATGCGGCGGAGCGGGAGATGAACCGAAAAAGAATCTGTGAATTGGAGGGGCTTCTGGCTCAGATGCAGAAGGAATGCTGCACACTGAAAAAACGGCTGAGCAGCCAGCGTGAGCTTATCGCGCCCCTTCTCCAGAAGTCGGACGACGAACTCCGCAAGGCCGTCGCTTATGATTGTTCCAGGTCTCAGGACGGCAAGCATTGGGAAGTCGTGACGGAATACTGCTGCCTGGGTGGCTGTGACATGGGAATCTACTCATTTGACCGGGAACGGGACGCGCTGCTGTTTGCGGCGCTTCTGTCCGCCCTGGGCCACAAGCCCTCCCATAATACCGCCTGTTCTGCCTGCTATGCAGAATATAGGAAGGACTGCGTCTGAGAAAGGTGATTCTTGATGTTGGATAAAAGCAAGAGGAGCAAAATAGCCAGCTTTGTCGCCTGCTGCCAAAAGGCAAAAGCGGAAGGGATTCAGATCTTTCGCCCCGTCCTAGGGGAGGCAGGGCCGTATGAGGTCAAGGCCTTTGTAGAGCCACCGCGGGAGGATTCCGATTGGGTCTATCTGGATGCCTGGACGGCTTCGGTGGTGTGCATGGTCTATGATGCGTTGACCGGAGAGAAGCGCGAGCATTTTTCCCAGCTCCCCCCGCTCAAGGCGATCCGCGTGAGCTGGGAGATCTTTAACGCGATCAAAGGAAAAAGCTGATGCCGGAAGGAGAACGAACATTATGAGCTTACGGGAAAAAATGCTGGCCGTCATGGCCGATATGAACGAGCAGGTGGTGGAACGGGAGGAGCTGATCGAGGCGATCGCCATTGCGCTCCTGACCCGTAAGAACCTGTTTATTTTGGGCGCTCCTGGACAGGCCAAGAGCTTTGCCATCAACCAATTTCGTGCCCGAATCACCGGAGCGCGCCAGTTTGAACGCCTCCTCACCAAGCAGACAGATGAGGACCAGCTTTTCGGCCGCGTGGATCTGGCAAGCCTTATCCCCGGCGGAGTATCCCAGGCAGTTTTAGAGCAGGATCTGTATTACCGGGAGCTGCAGGCGCACCTGACCGGCGCCATGGAGCAATTCCGACAGCAAGACGGTGATACAAGCGCCGCCGAGGCGCTTCAGGCCGCTCAGGAACAGCTCTCCAGCTATACAAAGGCGCTGGGGCAGCTCCATGCCGGAACGCCATGCGTGAATACCACAGACAAGATCCCGGAAGCGGATATTATAATGTTGGACGAGATCTTCAAATGTAACGATGGTGTGCTGAACTCTTTGCTGACCGCGCTTAATGAGCGCAAATACACCAACGAAGGCCGTACATACTCCATCCCCGCAGTCTCCTTCTTTGCCGCCTCCAATGAGGTACCGAATTTCAACGACCCACAGGAAAAAATCCTGGAGGCCCTCTATGACCGCCTGGACCTGAAGGTGGTGACGGCGGATATCGCCGAGCGGGACAACCGGCTGGCCATGCTGCGGAAAAAGCAGAGTGGAACGGCTGGAAATATTGCAGCCACAATCACGCTGGATGAACTGAAAGCCATGCAGAGAGAAGCAGCAGCGCTTCCTGTGCCGGACTCCGTCCACGAGCTGGCAGACGATATCCTCTGTGCGCTGCGGGAAAACGGCATCCGGGTGTCCGACCGAAAGTATCTCAATTATGCGCCGGTGGCCCAGGCCAAGGCGTGGCTGTCCGGCCATGCCGCGGTGATGCCGGAGGATCTGCTGGCCCTGAAAAATTATCTCTGGGATGCGCCCCAGGACCGGGAGACGGTGGAGCAGACGCTCCGCCGTATGTGCATCAATCCTATGCAGGACAAAGCCAACAACATTCTGGCAATGGCTCTGGAGGCACAGGATGAATTTGATGAAATCAGGACCGGCTCCGACGACCCCAATGTGGGACGCAAAGCGTTCATCAAACTGCGCGGGGAGCTAATCCGCCTCTATGGAATGCAGCAGCAGCTTGCAGCCTCCACACAGGGGCCCAATGAAGCTGCGGTAACGGACAAGCTGCTTGAAGAGCTGGAACAGAGCAGCCGTCAGGCTCACGAGGCGGTGGGCTTCACCTACATCCCTTTGGAGCAGCAGGCCGCCCTGCAATGATCGTTTACGAGCAGATAACTTAATAACACGGAGGTCGGTGAATGACAGAGCGCCACTTGAAAATGAATTATGGAACTATTTGGAGGGGATAAAAATGCTAAACAGGGCTATCATGATGGGCCGCTTGACCCACGATCCGGAGTTGAAAACGACACAGGCAGGGACGCAGTTTTGTAGATTCTCTATCGCATGCGACCGGGACTTCAAAAACACAAGCGGCGAAAAGGAAACGGATTTCTTTGACTGTGTGGCATGGCGCAAGACGGCTGAGTTTGTCAGCCGGTATTTCGCAAAGGGACGTATGATCATTGTGGAGGGCCGGATGCAGAACCGGAGCTGGACGGACAAAGAAGGAAATAAACGGCGCAGCACCGAGATCATCGTTGATGCCGCCCACTTCGGCGACTCCAAGCCCAAGGGGGAAGATGGCGAGCCCCCGGAGCCTCCGGCGGGAGGCGGGGACGGCTTCGGGTTCCCCGGCGGCTTTAACCCAGATCTGAGTGGAGTCGGGGGCGGTGTGGGCTCTGATTTTGGGGCTGACGGTGACGACGGCGAACTGCCCTTCTAGCATGCTTACAATTGGAAATTCTCTGCGGCGGGGGTCTTCCCGGCCTCCGCCGCAGAGAAGCACCATATTATCGGAGGAGAATTCATTTTATGGCGAAGTGTCTTATCTGCAAAGAAGATGTAACCTCTGGCTATGTGCTATGCCGGCACTGTGCCGGAAAACTGGAACCCTATACCCTGCCGCCGGAACTATCCTATTTTATTGACCAGCTCGCAGAAGAAATTGTGCTGAGCGAAACCATCCCGACCTGCCGGCTGTGCTCTATCGGGGAGTGTCAGAGCCAGGTCGGCGGCCTTGTCTGCCGAAATGCGGTAAAGGCGTGGCTGCTGGAGCGGGCGAAGCGGTATTTGTGTCCAAAGGCAGAGGCAAAGACGGGAGATAAACGGGAATAAAATGTTCTATTGACGTGTGGAGAAGTTGTGCTATAATATAAATGTAACTAAAATGCAGTTACAAATGGAGCTGAGAAAATAGAATGTCAAGAATAGATACCTTGCTGAATAAACTATGTGGAAAGCCTACGCCGGCCAACTTCCGTTTTTCAGAGCTTCGGAAAGTGATGTCATATTTCGGGTATCTGGAATCGAATAAAGGCGCGACTTCTGGTTCCAGGGTTAAATTCTACCATCCAAAAACCAAAGCGGTGCTCTTGATTCACAAGCCGCACCCCGGAGATGAGATGGTAAAGGCAGCGGTGGATTCCGTAGTTAGATTTTTGAAGGAGCATGGCCATATATGAAGAATAGCGACTTGCTGCATTATAAGGGATATACAGCCCGGCCGGAATATTCCGTTGAGGATCGTGTTTTTTACGGCACAATTCTGGGGATAGATGATATGGTGGACTTTCAGTCGGAGAGCGCAAAGGATTTGGAGGAACAGTTCCATAAAGCGGTGGATGACTATTTGAAATTTTGCGCTGAGATCGGGAAAGAGCCCCAAAAGAAGTACAGTGGTTTGTTTAACGTCCGTATTCCGCCGGAACTGCACCGGGAGCTTTCGCTGCTGGCCCAGGCGGAAGGCATAAGTCTTAACAAGGCTGTAGAACAGGCTATCCGCACCATGGTCCAAAGCTGAGACTGGTAAGGGGGTATTCCTTATACCTTGCCTGTTTTAATAAGTATTTAATCAAACAAAACAGACCGGCTTTGCCCGGTAAGCTCAGAAACATGAAGCAGTACAAACCGTACCGCTTCATGTTCTTTTTTTGAAAAGGAATGGTGACATATGAGAAGACCATACCGCACGATTGGCGATGTGCTGCGCTCTCCCTGGGCAGGACTCATACCAAAGGAGGAGACGCCGCCGCAGCAGAACGACCGTGTCCTGCACTCCACAAAGCTGGAAGACCGTATTTATGCTGATCTCAGGAACGGCGACCCGGCAATGGACGCACTGGAACAGGCCGCAGGGGAAAAGCTGCGCTCTTTTCCAGCTCTGGCCCGGGATACGTACCAGTCCTTTTACTCGCTTTTACCACACCGCATTGAGGACGGGAAGTTGTCGGCAGCGGCCCGGAAATTCAATGGCCCCATTCTGGAGAATATGCTGCAAAGCGAGGACTATCCTACGCTGAAAAGCATCTGTGAAGGCCGGGAGCTCCCAGCCTACGAGGCGGCCGCGGAATTTGCAGCCCGAGTGGGCGGCGAACTGGATCAACTTCTCGCCGGCCTGGGCGGGGAGAAGGGCGCCGTCAATACGCTGGAAAGGCTGGAGGCCGCTCAGGAAAAGGCCCAGGAAGAGCTTGCCGCACTCCTGGAGCGGATGCGCAAGAGCGGCGGGCAGAATGATGTTCTGGAACAGGCTATCATTGCCGCGGCCAATACCGCCGAGAGCAAGCAGAGGCAAGTGGAGGCGGTGAACGGGATGATTGACGTAAGTGCCGCCAGAAACAAGGATGTGGTGTCCACGCTGGTTGCGTCCGCAACGGCACAGGCAGCGGAAAAGGCGGAGGAGGTGCGGTCCATTATCGCCGCCTGGGGCAATGAGCCGGGAGATCTGAAGCGCACCGAAGCCAATACCAAGATTCTTGACCTGGTACGCCAGAGCGACGTCCTCAAAAACGTGGCGAAGTACCTAGGGCGCTTTCGGGAAATCTTTGCGCAGGGAAAGAGAAACGGCTATGCCTACGGCCGGGGGGAGACCTATTCGCTGGAGCTTGGCAGCAACCTTTCCCGGGCGATTACCTCAGAGCTGTCCATGCTGGCCTCTCCCGCCACGCTGCCGCTGTTTCTCCAGAAATACCAGCGCAAGCAGATCAAGCAATACCAACGCCGGGAGCCTATTTATAAGGGCGCCGGGGACATCATCTGCTGTTTGGATGAATCCGACTCCACGGAAGGAGACCTTGCCGCTTGGGGAAAGGCCGTGGCCCTGACTCTCCTGGAAATCGCGGAGGACGGCGGCCGTAAATTCGCGTTGATCCATTTTTCTGATGCAAGCTCCCTGAAGGCCGATCTGTTCCTGCCCGGCGGACTCGGGCAAGGCAAGTACAGCCCGGAGAGCAAGATGGAGGCGGCACAGACCTTCCTCGGCGGCGGGACGAACTTCGATACGCCCATGTGGCAGGCTGTGAGCTTGATCGAACGGCAGGGATTTGAGCACGCCGACATTGTATTTATCACGGATGGAGAGTGCTGTATCTCAGAAAAATTTTTAGAGAAACTGCGTACCGCGCAGGCAGAACACCGCTTCACCATTACCGGAATCCTGCTGGATCAGGGAGAGCCTGGTATGAAGTTCAGTTTGCAGGAATTCTGTCAGAATATCTACCGAACCTCAGATCTTCTTGGAGATGATATCGTCAGGAAGCTGGTAGCGGCAAGAGTTTGAGCAGAAGATAGAGGTATATAGTAGCATATAGTAGAAGGGAGAACTTCTCATGACAGTTTATTACGAAAATGAAGCCGCCGTTGACGCCGCCCTGCAAGCGGCTAAGACGCCAGACGATGTACGCAAGATTGCGCAGGACTTAGAAACACGCATGGCTCCTCGCCATTGGATTCAAAAGGCTTGGGACTACTATCGGTCTATGTTATAATCCAGATATATTTAGCGCCCCTCCCTATGGAGATATAGGGAGGGGCTGCGTCTTTAATGGGCGTCGTCGGCAGCTCCGCATTTCCGCCCTGGCAGCTCCGGGCCGGTCTGGTGTCCAGCCACTCCCATGGGGATACATCCGTCTGCGCTCCCCTCTCTTGGTGGCCACCCAGTTCCCCAGGACAGCTCTGGGCCGGCCGGGCGGCTGCCGGCCGCTCCCATGGGGAAGATGGTGCCATACTGCTCTCCCCTTCCTTGGCGGCCACCCAGCTCTCCAGGGCAGCTCTGCATTTCCTCCTCGGCCACTTCTGGCCGTCTCCAGTAAACCGATAGCATCAGCCCTTCTGGTCGCTTCCTTCTCTTCCTTTTTTCCTCTGCTCTGTGAATACCGAAAGAATCTCCCCACTGCGATTCCGCAAAACCAGCGCATCCAGATCATCATCAATCGGCTCAAACCACAGGGTCACTTCGTCATATTCCCTTACAATGCCATACTCGATCTTAAACTTTTTCATGGTAGTATTCCCCTCGTATAATAAGATTTGCAGACAGTTTTAAGTGGGTCTGATTAGTTCACTTTTGAATATCAGCAGGCTTTGAGGTGCCCGTGATACAATAGCTGTAGGACAGCAGGGTCAAGTTCTTTGTATTCCTAGTTGAGCTGTAAGGTTGCTTCAAAGGAAGTCTGTCCCCCTGGCTCGGAAGTTAGCTGCAAACTCATTGACTGTTTGCCGGGGACAAGGCCGCCCTTTCAGCAATGAGGGATATCGCATTGGTCTGCCCCGGAATGATTCTAATAAGCGAGGTTGCCAGATGCTCCGGTTATCATGGGTATCTCAAAGCCTGCTGGCCTGAAATCTCCATATGGTGAAATTCAATCATCGAATAGGACGGAACGCATTTAATAAGCAAGAAAAGAGATAAAACGAAGCCGATAAAAAATGAGGGACTCGTGTTGATAGCACAGGCTCCTTCATTATTCATTTGAATCCAAACACATACCCGGAACCGTGGATGGTCCGAATATATTCTTTATCGCTTGGCGGAAGCCCGAGCTTTTTCCGGATTGAGCAGATATGGTTGGAAATGCTCTCTCCTCCACAGTAAGCAGAATCTTTCCACAGAACCTCATAAATATGATCTCTGGAAAAAATATTTCCACGATTACTGGCCAGCAGATATAGGATTCTAAACTCCTGTGTTGTGAGTTCAATGGGGCTCCCAAACAGCTTCACTTCCTGGCTGGAAGGGTCCAGAAATAGGCCTTTATAAACAATTTCACCTTTTCGAACACCTGGGGAGACCATCCTTATGTCCAGGCGCTGCAGCATAACTGAAATTGCGGCTGCACACTCCGCCGGGTCCTCGGATGCCACACACATGTCAAAGCCACGGCGGTAAAACTCGGTTCGGGCCTCCCTATTCAAGATCGGATAGAGCAGCAACAGGGTTCCCTTTGCGTTCTTCAAATCAAGCAGCTTGTTCAGAAGCGGGGCACTCCCTGAAACACTCCCACTCATTGCAACCAAATCTATCTCCTCGGAGTAGAGCATGGGAGATGCGGTGCGCTCGTTGTGAGCCGTTGAAAAAGTAATCTGTGTTCCGGCTATGAGGCATTCTATTTGTGCAATGCGGGAGATTTCATTATCAATTAAGAATACATGCTTTCCCATAGCTGGCTGTGTTCTCCCAAAGGCTTATAGCTAAATTCACTCAAATGCAAACAATGACCTCTACAGCTTTATAGGCGCCCCCTCAAGGATAGGCCCGTCTGAGGGGGGCTCGGCGAGATACACCGCAGACTTCCGACAGAAACGGTGTTCTCTATTTTTGCTTTTGTCCAGCCATCATTATAAGGGCTATGCCGAAAAACGTCAAATTTAGGTGTATAGCTCGTTTTGATTGGAAAAACTCCACCTATACAGGAGAGAAAAGGGCTGATAGAATAAAGGCGTATTCTAGGTCAGAGCAAGATTAAGGGCGGAGTAAGTTAGGGCGGAACGGCGTGGAAGGAGGGTGAAGTCTGCCCTCTGCCGGACAGCTACGACCTGGAAAATTGAATCTGGACATGAATGACTGTAATTGCCTTTTGGGGCGGTTGCGGTCTTTTTTTGTCCCCAAATACGAAAGGAGCTTTCCATATGAGTGAGCAGAACAGCACCGGCTGGCCGTTTGGTCAGGCAGCAGGCGAAGGACTTGACATCAGCGCCATCTTTGGTACTGGAACCGCAGATCCAGACCGAAATCCATTTGACCCCACAGGAGCGGCCTCTGCTCCCGCGGCATCTGTTACGCCGCCCCCTGCGGCGCCTGTCACGCCGTCCCCCGCAGCGCCTGTCACGCCGCCTCCTGCGGCGCCTGTCACGCCGCCTCCTGCGGCACCTGTCATGCCGCCCCCTGCGGCACCTGTCACACAGCCCCCCGCGGCACCTGTCACACAGTCCCCTGCGGCGCCTGTCGCGCAGTCCCCTGCGGCGCCTATCGCGCCGCCCCCCGCGGCGCCTGTCACGCAGTCTCCTGTGGAGGCTGAACAACCCGCCAATCCCATTGAAGCGGCGTTTGCCAAGCAGGAAATGGCAAACGCCCAGCAAAACCTTCTGGAGAAAAAGCCCATCTTCTGCCACAAGGGGGCCAAAGAACCCATCGAAGATCCCACGATTACCTTTGAGGAGTTGCGCATCTGCAAGGCTGAGGACTTTGTGGATTTGGAAGAGGGCAAAACTGTCTCCTGGTCAATGGAATACGGCGGCATCCGAAAGGAAGTCAAGGACCCCAAGGGGACGACCATCGCCGCTATGAAGCAGAGCATTGAGCGGTCCCGCGAGTTCCTGGAGGCCCTGAAAAAGTCCAAGGACAAGAATCCGGACTGCTTGGTGAGACCCAAGGTTATCATGAAGACTAAGGGCATTCTCTCTCCTTACAAAGCCCACTGTGAGTCTCTGGAGGAGGCCAGGAAGTCGGACAAAGTGATCTGTCTCGTCCCCTCCGGAGACGGAAAGCTCTATGAGGTGCGCAAGCTGGAACAGGGGGAATTTATCGCCCCAGCGAAGAAAGCGTCTGAGTTTCAGGTGGTCAAGGCCGGGTTTACCCCGGCTTTGCCCCTGATCCCCATGGCGCTGATCGGGCAGATCACCGCCTTCTTCCGCTCCTTCATGCGGGAAAACGAGGAGAACGAGGCACTGGCGCTTATCTATTGGGATAAGGTCGAGCAGCGGTTTTTCGCCTATGTGCCCCCGCAGGTTGTATCCACAGGGGATGTCGAGGCGGATCTCCGTGACTGCCCTTATGACGATGATACCCGGTACATCCGCTACGCAGACCTTCATAGCCACAATTCGATGGAGGCATTTTTCTCCCCAAAGGATGACCAGGATGAGCAGGGCACCGGCCTCTATCTTGTTATGGGACAGGTAAACCGCTTCTTCCCGGAGCTGCGGGCGCGGTTCTCCTGCAATGGTTCTTTTGTGGAGATCGATCCCGGAGCGATTATCGAGGGCCTGACTCAGCCATTCCCGGAGGAGTGGAGCGGGCATGTGAAGCGGCGGAAAGACCGCGGCCAGGCCAAGCCGATCCGGACGACCTACCGGCACTTACGGCCATACACCGAGTTCCCGGAGGTGGAGCCATGAGGTTTCCCACCGATGTCCCGGTCAAGCTTGTGATGCTGGGAACTGGCGGGACCGGCGGGCACGCCGCCCCCCACCTCTACCGGATGCTGCACGCATTGAACCGGCCCGCACGGTTTATCCTCTGCGACGGGGACCTGGTGGAAGCGAAAAACCTTATCCGACAGAATTTTGCGCCCGCCGACCTGGGGCAGAACAAGGCCAGGGTGTTAGCTGAGCGGTATGCCTCCGTGTTTGGGATGAAGGCGGAATATGTGCCCTCCTTCGTGGAGACACGGGAGGAGCTGATGCGTCTGATCCGGCCCGGCATCTGGGAGATCAAGGAAGGTCCTTATCTCTATAAGCTCAAGCGGGAAATGGTGCTTCTGCTGGGCTGTGTGGACAACAACAAGTCCCGGAGGCTCTGCCACGAGGCGTTCTGCCAGTCGCAAGACCTGGTCTATATTGACAGCGGGAATGAGGAGTTCTCCGGCCAGGTGGTCTGCGGGGTGCGGCGGAATGGGCGTACCATCTTTAAGCCCGTCGGCGGGATCGCCCCTGAAATTTTGAAGGCGCAGGACCGTTTTCCCTCGGAGATCAGCTGCGCAGAGGCGGCCCAGGCGGACCCGCAGAGCATGGCGGCCAATATTATGGCGGCTACCGTAATGGTGGATATGGTCTACAATATCCTGGCCCATGGGCGCAGCCGCGTCCGTGTTACAGAGTTTTCCACACAGACGGCAAAAATGCAAACAACTTTAGAAAGTGCAAAGAGGGTGGCAGCATGAAAACCATCGTTGACGCGAAGCCATTTTCCGACGCGCTGGCAAACGCCTGTACGGTGCCGCGCAAGTCCAGGATTCCCTGCCTGAACGAGGTCTACGTCCACGCATACCCGGACAAGTGTATCCTGGCCGCCACAGACCTGACGACATGGTTTATCACAGAAATCCCGGCCCAGGGGGATGAATTTTCCTTCATTTTTTCCCGAAGCTGCGTTGCGGAGAAAGCCAGCCGGTACTTCTGCGGAGAACTGGTCATGGAGTATGACGTGCTGGAGAACGAAAAGCGTCCCCGCTCCCGGCTCACCATGCGAAATGGCGCCCGGACCTGCGAATTTGAAGCCAGTTCCGGAGAGGACTACCCCGATCTGCCCAATGAGGACGGCGCCCCTCTGTTTTCTGTTCAGGCCGGCCGGCTTATGGACCGGATCAAGCGCACCGGATATGCGGCCGAGAAGCCTTCGGCCCATGCCCGGCCAATCGGCAGCTGCATCCAGTTCAGCGGCAACAGTATTTTTGCCCTGGACGGCCGCCGGATGGCATGGGACACCGATGAAAGCCTTACAGCGCCGCGGGAGTTCGGCCTCCAGCTGGACTTTCTGGCCCACTTGAAGGTGTTTGGCGAGGCCCGGGTGGATTTCCTCTGGGGAGCGCACTACCTTCAAGTCACAGACGGGCGCACGCATCTGTTTTCTCAGCACCGTGAATTATCCGTATTCAACTTCCAGGGAGCAATCCCCCAACGATACGCCGAGCAGTTCACAGTCAGTCCCAAAGAGTTCCTGCGGGAGCTCACCTACCTAAAGGGTCTCCTTCCCAAGAGGGCAAAGCCGTATGTCTATTTCCACAACGGTACGCTCACAGCGCTGGCCTCCGGGGAGAAATACCGGACCGCCATATCAATTTCGGGAGAGACGGATTTGACCGTCGGTTTCGATTTGGTCTACATGATGGATGCTTTAAAACAGTTTTCCGGTAAACCCCGGGTCACGGTGAAGTTCGGCGGAGGGATGTCTCCCATTGTGGTCGGGGCAGAGAACCGCAGCGACCACGCACTGGTACTCCCCGTCTGGGTAAAGAGTGATGCAGATGTGGCGTAACGTACCGAAAATAGAGCGACAGAAGGAAAAGACACAGCCGAATGCCGTGCCCTCGGCCAGAAATTGATTGACAGGAGTGTAAGAACTATGAAAACCGTCTATATTCCCAAAGGACATACCGTGTGCTATGAGTCCCTGGAAACGGAGCATCTTGTAGTAGAGGGGTGCCTGAAGACCACCTGCGGCGTCAAGGCCAAGACCATCACGGGCGGCGGCGTGCTCAGCGCCGGCACCACCTCTGCGGATGTAATCTGCCTGGACGAGCTGGAGACCGGCTCTGTCTTCTGCCGCCGCCTGCTCGCCAGGCGGGTCCAGACGCCGGAGCTGTTCGCTTCGGACAGCGCAGCGGTATCCTGTTTCCTCTCCGCGGCCTATGTGGAGACCGGCAAGTTGACCGTGTCCATCAGCGAGACCGACGAGGTGAAGGCTGACGAGGTGATTCACCTCAAACCAAAAAAACGCGGTATGATCGCCACGCTTCTGCTCTCCGCGCTGCGTTCCTTCTGGACCGGTCTCACGGCCCGGAACGGCTGGTATGAGCCGATGGACGCGGACTATATGCCAGCGGAATCCGTACCGGAGGCCGCCGGCCAGTCTGGTGCCGTACCGGAGGTCAATGCCGATACGGCGCATATCCTGGCGACTGACGCAAAACCGGAGGCGGGACAGACTCCGGAAGCAGAGGACGAGCCGGATGAAGAGCTCAACCGCGTGATCGGCCTGTTCAAGCTGGCCCGGGAATCCGGCTATACGCTCCGTCTCATCCCCGGCACTCCGGAGGAAAACGCGCCTGCATTTAATTTTCAGGAGCAGCGTGTCATTCCTCCCGCGGCATGAGCGCATGCGGGAGGTTGCCTATGAGGAGCGGCGCGTCCTGACGGTAGATGGAAAGGCCGTGCTCCAGATCCGAGCCTGCCGGGGGATGCTCCAGCCGGACGGTACGCTCCGTCTGCTGGCATATGCCGGCCGCCGGTGTCTGCTTTCTCAGGCGGAGACCGGCGCTGCCTCAGCGGGACAGAATACGACCACGAAAAAACGCGCGGCGGCTTGAACCGCCCGCGTGGAAGGCCGGGAAGCAGCAGGCTTCCCGGCCTTCTCAACGTTTGAAATAAAATGATTGAGAATGTGGAGGAAGCAAATATGTCGAACAAGTCTCAGGAACTCAATATGCGCCGTCTCGCCGCGCTGCTCAGTCAGGATCTCAGCTACATCGGAGGAGAACGGGAGTGTGGTCCGAATGGGGCCAAGCGAACCTTCCTGAACGTGGGGAAAACCTTCCTGCGGGCCTTGGCAAAGGATCTCTGCCTGCATGATGTGACGGTCCGATCCAACGCCGGTGGGATCGCCGTATCCGGTGAATGCTGCCTTTACGGAATGTGGGAAAACAACGGCATCTTTATTGAGATCTCTCAAAGCTGCTACAGCTGGGTTGGGCCGGTCCTGTACCGTACCATCCGGAACGCCCACGACCACAAGGGCGGGCACAGCCGGTATCTGAGTTTGAACGATTTGAAAAAGTGCTCCTACAATGAGGTCTTGGAGTGTTTTTCCTCCTTGCGGAAGGGGTACGGCTGTGAGCGGGCCGCTTGAGGAGCGGGATGAGCAGCAGTTCTACGCCTCCGAACGGCTCAAGGACTGCCAGCACATGATTCTGCGTATGGCGCAGTCCCTGGTGGTGCAGAGGGCCAGGGTTGAAAAGGCCCGTAGCGCCGGCCTTGCCGCCGCCCGGGACGCCTATTCTGATCTGCAGGAGGTGCGCGGCTATCTGCTGGAAGCGCTCTCCGACGTCCGGCCCTGTCTCATGGAGGTGGAGGAGTACAAGCTGGCTGCTGCCGCGGGACAACTCCACGCGGGGCTTGCACACTTCGATCTGATGTCAACGGCTTATAAGCCGGTCTATGACGCACTCTGCGGCTTTGCTGGTTCTCTTCCAGTCAGCGGTACCACCAATGCCGCCGTGGTCGGACGGCTTATGAACAATATCAAGCTGGGGTATTACCCCACCGACCCGGACAATATCGCACTGCTGCTCCGGGGTATTCAGTTCCCGGAGGGTGTTACCACCAACCTCCTTGATCCCTGCTGCGGCTGCGGGAAGGCCCTGCGGCAGCTCGCCGAGGGGAACAACTGCTTTGCCTACGGCGTGGAGCTGGACGAAAGCCGCGCCGGGGAGGCGCAGACCCGCCTGCACCGTGTAGGCTTCGGCAGCTTTTTCTTCAGCCGGATCAGCCGTGAGGCGTTCCATCTGCTGTTTCTGAATCCGCCTTATCTGTCCGTACTCAATGGCAGCGGCGGGCAGTCCCGGCATGAAAAGCGGTTTCTCATTGAGAGCATCGGCCACCTAACCTATGGGGGCCTGCTGGTCTATGTGATCCCCTATTACCGCCTTACCCCGGACATCTGCCGTATCCTGATGGACAATTTTGAGGCTCTCTCTGTCTGGCGCTTTACCGATGGGGAGTTCAAGCGGTTCAAGCAGGTGGCCGTCCTGGGCCTTCGGAAGCGGAGAGAGACGGAGCCGCCGGATACCCTGTGGCTGGAGCAGTACGCGGTCTCCCCCGCATCCATCCCCAGCATTTCAGACCTGCCGGAGCACCGGTATGCGCTTCCAGCTTACCCCCTGGAGGTCACGACCTTCATGGGCGAGAGATTCAATCAGAAGGAGCTGGAGCAGCAGCTCAAGCGATCCAACAGCTTTCAGCAGCTTATGGCCCGCAGCGAACTGGACAACGATGTAAAACGGCCGCCGCTCCCGCTCTCCATCGGGCAGATCGGCCTTGTGGGCGGCTCCGGTATGATCAACGGGCTCGTCCGGTGCAATTTTCCACACGTCATAAAGGGACGCATTGTCAAAGTGATCCGGACGGAGACGGAGGAAAAATTCAGCGCTGAAGGTAAACACCTGGGATCGGAGATCCGCGAGACAATCGCCAACAAAATGATCTTCAATGTTCTGACGCCTAACGGATTTAAATCCCTGGCATAGCGAGGAGGAAATGATGTTATTTACGGAAACGTCCGGACGGTTCTCACCTGGCCGTCTTATCGCGAGCGAAGACCTGCTAGCATGTGTGGCAAAAGAAGAGCTTCTAAACGCCTATTGCCATCACCTGAATTGCGACTGGGGTGACGTCCCGGATTCAGTTCAGCAGAGCAACGATTATGCACTTAGCCACGGCGAGGCTCTGCTCTCTGTCTATACATCAACCGGCGGAATCCGGTTTTTGATCGTCACGGAGGCGGACCGGTCGGCCACGACCTGTTTACTTCCAGAAGAATATTAAGAAACGAGGTATGCTATATGGCTATGACAGCGCTTCCTCTGGCGTTCATTGTTCCGGCTGAGGAGCTTCCCGCAGACGACCGCACGGCGCAGGGCGCCGTATGGTCTACTGTGGCCAGCCTGCTTCAGTCTGGCCTTGGCAGAAAATTCTCCAAATTCTATCCCCAGCTCCGACTGGAACAACAGGGAGGTTACGCCCCCTTCGGCGTGGTTCTCGGCCGAGCTGCCCCGCCCCTGTTTCGGGAGCTCTACCGTAAGGCGCTGGACAGGCAGGCTGGCGCGATCATGCACCATACGCTGAACACGCTGTCCCGCTTGAATCCAGATCAATTTTTTGAGGAGGACGGTACCATCGTCTGTCCGGCCGTTATAGATGGCAGCGATCCTGACCTGATGTTTCACGGCCTCTGGCATCTGGCGATGCAGCAGGGCGAGATTCTTCCCGACTGCGGTGTTTACCATGTCGCGCAGAAACGGGCGTCTATTGAACCGAAGGAAGTGCAGCAGACGCTGGCGCACCCCGAACGTTATGCCCTCTGCATGGTCTGCCTGGAGCCGCCGGAGGTGCCGTGTGATGATGAGATTTGACCCGGAGCAGTTCTTCCGGCTTTTGCAGCAGCTTCCGCCCAGCCAGCCCATGTCGGAACCGGCGGAGCACAGCGCCTACCTCCAGCGGGAGGTATTCGACAGGCTGAAGAACCACGAGCTCATCGATCTGACAAAGCTGGACTGGGATGCGTTCGACCTCAGCCACGTGACGCCGGAGGACTATGAGCACAGGTACAAAATCAACCAGTCGAACTGGCTGCAGGGCTTTAACAGGATGCTTCAAGGCATAGAGCCTGCGGCGCTGGAAAAGCAGGTATTCTTCTGAGGAGGGGGACAATGTACGACTACGATGACTACGAAGAGGATGTACTTCTGGTGCTGCGCGTACTGAAATACCTGCACGGCGTACAGACCAGGGAGGAATTTCTGAAAACACTCAACCATTGCACAGAGGCAGGGATGGATGAGCTGTATGAGCTGGCAGATACCTTCACCTGGGAGCTTTTCCCCGCAGCGGTATTTGATATAGATGAAGAATGGGATGCCACAACGATGTCCTTCTCTCATCCCAATATAGACTGCTATCTGTCTTTGACCGGCCGGCTGGACACCACACATGGGCACAGGCTTGCCCTTCGGAAACGCCTGGAGGACATCGCGCTGTATTTCTGCATGGTGACGGACTCAGTGACAGGAGTGCAGTTCTCCCCTATGGACGAATCGACCTGCGTAAAGCTGCGGTTCTCTCCGGACTGCTGCGATACGCTGGGCTTTGCCAATTCCATGGTGGATCTGCTGCGCTATCTCGACCGGGAAAACCGGCGCCTGGAGAAGCTGTGCCTGGAACAGCAAAATGAAAGTGATAAGGAGGCGGCCTGATGGCTCGGCCAGAAAACAGAGATTATACGCGGGACTCCTGCATCCGGTGGTCCCCGGAACGGGGTTTGCTCATTGTGGAGGAGAAAAAGGAAGATGGGGTGATATCCTGTCAGCAGATTGACCCGTTTGACCTCTATTGTGCGCTCAACGAGGGTTATAACAACAAGGATTTTCTCTCCAGCGGCTTCCTGCCGGAGCACTGCCTTTCCGTGGCAATGAACGGCTCGGAGCGGTACTTTGTGCTGTGGAACCCGGAGCTGCGGGCCGATCTGACCTATTTGAATACGGAGTACCCGGACTTCCCGCTCCCCCGGCTGGTGTTCGGTATCCGCATGCTGAACACCGGACGGATCGCGGAGTGTTCCATCGGCGTTGCAGCGGATGAATCCCCAAGGCCGGAGACGGCGATGTATGAGTATCCGTTCTCCAACGTTCATCCGGACCGGAAGCTGTGTGCGGGCAATAACGTCCTGCCCAGATACAAAAATATCCTGAGCATGAAGCACTTTCCCCGCTATGTGCTGGGCCTGCCGGACAACGATGATCTGTACGACCGGGAGCACAACCGCCTCGGACTTGGCCATGCCGAGCTGATGGAACACCTGAAGGACAAAGACCCCGCGTATTACTACACGGATGTTCTGGTGCCCCGCGGCGACACCCTAGGGGACTTTATCATTGGGAGGTAAGGCATGGAACAACGAACCGCCAAACAGATCCAGGAGGCCCTGGCAAAGCCCTTCGCAGCGGGCGACCTGGAATGGAGGCTGCAAAAGGCATATCCCCAGGAGATGCGCGGCATCGCCGTCCCTTATGTGACCAACCGGGCCATTCAGTACCGGCTGGACGACGTGGTGGGCGTGGAAAACTGGTACAACAGATTCAAGCCCTGGCATAAGTTCGTTGCCAAGGTACCGGGCAAGGAGGACTACCGAAAGCTGGAGGACAAGGAGATTATCTCCCAGCTCTGCGGCATCGCCATCTACTTTGCCGAGCGCAAGGAGTGGGTCTGCAAGTGGGACGGCGCCGAGCTTTCCGAGATCGAGCCTGTAAAGGGCGGCCTCTCCGACAGCATGAAGCGGGCGGCCTACCAGTGGGGCATCGGCCGGGTCCTCTACGACATGAACACAGTATGGGTCGATATTGAGAAGAAAGGGAAGACCTGGTTCATCCGGGACGACCAGCGCCAGAAGCTGGACAACGCATACCTCAAGCTGCTTGACCGGCTGGGCCTGAAGCCCATGCCCGCAGGCGGGACCGAGGCACTGCTGGTGCCCAAGGACATCCCGGAGCAGGAGGAAGACGGAGCGCCCCCCGACGCACCGGGCTCTGTCCAAAGCACCCCGGTCCCGGAGCAGAAGCCGGGCGCGGCCTGTTCCACGCAGCCGGCCGCACCATCTGCGGCCCCAAAGGGCAGCACGGCCAAGGCTGAACAGGCGCAGGTCAGCTCTGCCGCAGGAAGTCGCTCCCGCACACCATCGTCCGCGCCCTCTCAAAACACGTATGAGTACCGGGTGGCGGCGTCCAAGGTACAGAAGGGGATGAATACGGTCAACACGCTGGTGCGCCTGGAGGCGGCCGACGGGAAACAGGTGGACGCCTTCGCCCCCGGCGAGCATCACGCCCTGACTGTGGGAACGCTGCTGACTGGCGTGCGTCTGTCCGTCCGCCGGCAGGACACCGTTGTGTTCTATGTGCTGGAGGACTACCGGATCGCAACAGCCCCCCAGGCGGCGTAGGAATCTGTGATAAATATTTGAGAAAATTTTGGAAGGGAGACGCGCTGTGAAAAAAATAGAGCAATTCTACATCACGGAGCTGACACTCGCCGGATTTAAGAACTACCTGGAGCCGACCACCTTTGTTTTCGGCAATCCGACGGTCATCACCGGTGGAAATGGCCAGGGCAAATCCACCCTTGCCGACGCGGTCGCCTTCGCAGTCACCGGCCTTCCCTTTTTTGGGGAGCGCGGCATCGACCGGCTTTACAATGACGCCATGAAACAGCAGATGGAGTTGTCGGTCCGGCTGCGGTTTGTGGACCAGGACGGCGCGGCGCATGAGCTGTACCGTCTCCGGAAAAACAGCCGCATGGTCATCACCTATGACGGCTATGACATCCGACAGACCGACCTTACGGACATGTTCGGGGAACGCGATGTGTTCCTCTCCATTTTCAACCCGCTCTATTTCATCGAGGTATTGGAGGACGATGGGAAAAACCTTCTGGAGCGGTATCTGCCGGTGATCCCCCATGAGACGGTTCTCTCACAGCTCTCCGAACACGTACAGGAGAGTCTGAAGGACGAGGAGATCCTGTCCCCGGAGGTCTATCTCAAGAGGAAGCGGGAACAGATCCGTGAGCTGGAGGAACAGATCATCTATCTCACCGGGCAGAAGGATCTCACCTGCCTTCAGGGCCGGGAGTCCAGCAAGGCGTCGGCTTCCCTGAATGAACAGCTCCAGTCTCTCCAGGAGGAGGCCGGTCATTTAGAGCAGAAACGCTTTTCCGGTCTGGAACCGAAGGAGATGGAACGACAGCTTGTAGAGCTGAGCCGACAATACGACGAAACATCCCGCGACCTTCGGAGCGCGGAGCGTTTTTCCGAGATCGACGGGCAGATTTCAGAGTTGACCCAAAAAGTTGCCGCCCGGCAAGCGGAGTCCTACCAGTCAAAATTTTTGCAGCCTTTGGCTGATATCTCGGCCCGTGTCAGTGAGTTGGGACGGCGATATAAACAGGAGCTGCACAACTTCCAGTCCTTTGCACCCGGCGTATGCTGCCCTACCTGCCATCGCCCCATCACGGAGGCGGCGCTGGAAGAGGTCCGCGCTGAGACAGAGAAATTTGTCCAGGCGCTCATTGCACAGGGCAAAGAGCAGCAGGCTCAATTCGCAGAGCTGAAAGCGCTGGACCAGCAGGCAGCGGAAACCTTTGTGCAGTTCAAGCAGGATGATCTGAGGGCCTGGTCGGAGGAACTGGAACGCCTACGGAGTCAGCGCCGGGAACTGGAGGAGGACCGCCGGGGTGAGGAACAGCTGGAAACATTAAGGGAACAGATCCAGGAGCTGACCTCTGCGCTGGAATACGGCAATCTGACACAGGCGGGTTATGACCGCCTGAAAGAGTGCAAGGAGGAGATCCGGGAACTGGAGGCTAAGATCGAAGCGAATCAGACTATCGTTTCACAGGAGACATTTGACGAAGCGCAAAGGCAGCTTGAGACGCTGCGGCGGCATTCGGGTAAGCGGGAAACAAACACCCCTGCGGTCCATCTGTTTTCACGTAAGCTCAAATGCGGGCACTGTGGCCTCACTCTCGGCAGACACGTGGTAGACCTCGGCGTTTATTACCACTGTGAAAGGCGAGCCTGGAACAGCGGAGCCACCTGTCTGGGCGCCCGGCTTTTTGAGGATGATTTGATCCGCACGGTGCTGGCTTCGATCCGTTTTCAGGCGAGGCTTGCGGGGAAAGCAGAAAAACGGCTGGATAAACTGGAGAACGCCGAACGTAGGGAACGGGAATCGCTCTGGGAGCAGCGGCGGCGCATTCAAATGAAACTGGATCATCTGACAACGCAGAAGGCGGAGGCTTTCCTGTTGTTCAACCAAGGGGATTTGACCCAGAAAACCTATGATGCAAAGTGCGCCAAACTGGATAAGACAATACTTGAGCAGCGTACAAAGCTGCTGGACATGAGTGGGACGCAGACCGGCACACAGGATGGCGCCGTGCTGCATTGCAGGGAGGATATTGCCAGATTAAAAGAACTGAGTAATCTGCGCACACTCAACAGGCAGACGGTAGAGAAGCTGATCCAGAGCATACGGGTATATGATGGGAAACGGATTGAGATTGTCTGGAATTTTAGTGATAGTTATATGAAGCTGCTTACTGGGGAGGAACAAAATCATGAGGGATAAGAAAAATAGACTCCGTGTAGCAATCTATATGAGGGTGGCGCAGAAGGAACAATGCGAAGAAGCCGTGACGGCTATGAAAAGCCAGGAGGCGGTACTTGAGCAGATCACGCAGAATAGCGGCAATGTAATTGTTGGGCGCTTTGAGGATTACGGAAGCGGGATAGATTACAGAAGGCCCGGGCTTTGCGCCGCACTGGAAATGGTAAAGAGCGGACAAGCCGACGCCCTTTTGATGAAAAACGAGAACCGCTTGGGAAGGAATGTAAGCGAAAACTTACGTCTGGTCGCAGCTCTGCGTAAGACTGGAAGAAGAATCTTTTTTGCAGACAATTTGATTTGGTAACGAGTGAACGAGAGAGGCGTCCCTGCCTCTCTCGTTCAGCATATTTATTTTTTGTCTATCGTGAACACAGGAGGGCTCCAGTGTTTAGGATAGACTAAAAAAGATCGGTGTTTTTCTGGCGCTGAGAAAAAGTCGAATAATCTTTCTGTTTTCTCTTGACACTTTCGGATGTGGGCTATATGGGTGCAACCTATCGGAACGGGTCATTCGGATATCCCTACTACGGCACCATCGACAGCGTGCGTGTCTATGATACGGCTCTGGCGCAGGATGTTCTCGAGGCAGAAACCTACATAGAGAAGGACTCTGGAATCATCAGGCAGGAGAATGTGTTCTCTTTTGAGGATTGGAACACAGAGGGCATCCGAATCCCCTCCATTCTGCGGACCGACAAGGGGACGATCATTGCCACGGGCGATATCCGGTTCGGCGACGCCGCCGGAGCGAGCAACGATCCTCCCAACAACTGCGACATCGGCATCCGGGTCAGTAGCGATGACGGCGCAACCTGGAGCCAACCCAAAATGCTGCTCAATTTTCTTGACTACCCCAACGAACCCCAGGTCCCCATGAAAACGGACAGCGCATCTTACTGCGATTCGCTCCTCGTCAAAGGTCAAAACGGGCGGGTCTTCTTCTTCTGTGACGCGATGACCGGAAACGTCCGTGCGCCCTATGCAGCGGCCTCTACCGGCTATACTTCTGACGGCTATCTGATCCTAAAGGACTCGGCTGGCACCCAATATGAGCTGCACGAAGATGACGGGACGGTGTATCTAAATGGGGCGGCAACCGACTACACAGTCGGACCTGATTTCACCCTTTATAAAAATGGACAGGAAGCTGGAAACATTTTTTACACCAACTACGGAACCTACGACGCATCCGCAGTACCGCGCAAAACGGAACTGCGGGTCATCAATACGGTCTTCCTGATCATGTGCTACAGCGATGACGGCGGCTATACCTGGTCAGATCCCAAACTGATGAACTACGGCTTTAAGACCAGTGATATGAAGCACTTTGGCACAGCCCCCGGCATTGGGATCGTCATCCAGACCGGCAAATACCAAGGCCGCATCCTTGTGCCCCTTTACTATAACAGCAATTCTTTCAGCGGTATGAGCGGCGCAGTTCTTTACAGCGATGACAATGGGGCAACCTGGCACCTGGGTGAATCTCCAAACGACGCTAGAGCGGCTGCGGGCCTTTCAAAAATCGGTATGGGTGAAATTCAAATCGTAGAAATGCCACCGGAGGGTGATGATGTTTCTACCCAGCTAAAGATGTTCGTGCGCCAGTCAGGCGGCGTATTAATCGCTACCAGCTATGATGGTGGCCAGACCTGGGCGCCCGATATGCCGAGGGACCCGACGCTGGTGGCGCCCACACCCTATGGAGGCTGCCAGCAGTCTGTTATCAACTATAGTCATCCAATTGATGGAAAGCCCGCCGTTATCTTCGCCAATGCGGCAGCCAATAGCCGCTCCAACGGCACGATAAGAATCGGCCTGATCAATGAGAACGGGACCAATTCAGAGGGGCGAATCAACTACACGTTTGATTGGAAGTACAAAAAAGTAATTCGGTCGGGTGAATTTGGCTATTCCTGCTTGATGGAGCAGCCCAATGGGAATATTGTTTGCTTCTATGAACAAGAGAGTCGGCCTGACAATATCCATTCCTTGGTCTTCGGTGAATACACACTCGACTACATCAAGGACATCAAACCTACGCCTGATACCCCTAATTTGGTATATTCCTCCTCAGAAAAGGTGTTGCCGCTGTCTGACGGCACCTACACCCCAATCGGGCCGGAACTGCCCAGTATTGCTGGCCTGCATGAGGGTACAATTTTGGTGCGCTTTACGCCCACAAGCACCGACAGCATCTACTCATTGATTGGGGTCAGCAATGGTCAGACGGGGAACCAGAACTCCTATTTCCACCTCTACTACTCCAACGCGAGGCTCGGATTTGAGATCCGCAGGCAGGAGGGAGGAGACTTTGAAAAAAACTCGGCTCCTGTGACGATTGAAGCCGGAAAGGAGTATTGTGCCGCCTTTACGGCTGACCCGGACTACGGCTACCAACTCTTCCTCAACGGGGAGATGGTTCTGGACCTGCCGCTGTCAGAACTGACGGCCTCCTCTGGCTATGGCTTCATGGCTGACATTCCCGGTATTGACAGCGGATACCTTGGCATGACGCGCAGGCAGGCGCCCTCCGGGCAGCCAGCAGCCTTTGAATATCCGTTCACAGGAACCATTCATAATGTCCAAATATTTGACGGCGTGTTCTCTGCGGAACACATGAAACAGGTAACCTATGTGGCGTCCAGTGGTTCGAATGTCTACTCCAACAGCGGTGTAACGATTACACCATCCCAACCGGTCCAAATTGACGACGACAGTGTGACCGATATTGCCGCCATGCATTCGGGCGCCATTGTCGTGGAGTTTACCCCGCAGATCTCGTCGATACACTCCTTGATCGGTATCAGCAACTCTACGACAGCCAATTCTCATTTTCATCTTTATGTTGGTGGAGGGGTGCTGGGGTATGAGATCCGGCGGCAGAACGGCGGAGATTTTGTAAAGTCCTCTGCTGCCGTGGATATGACCTCTGGTGAGAAACACATCGCAGCCTTTACTGCCGATCCCGATACGGGGTACAAGCTCTTTTTCGACGGGGAACTGGTACAGGTGATTCCGCCCGCAGAACTACCCAGCACAGGATATGGCTTTATCTCCGATATTCCGGGTATCAATGCCGGTTATCTCGGGAAGACAGCTCGAAGCGGAAACCAGTATCCCTATAATGGCTCCATTGAAAATATTAAAGTATTTAACACTGATATCCCGGATGATACACTCACTGCCTGGACTTTAAGCGGTGGCTTCTAATTGATGAAGTCGCATTGCAAAACAGCTCCCCAATAATTTTAGACCATAGATTCCGAACGAGGAGTATCATACAACTTGAACCGTGATATGCACATCAATTTTATGGATTACAGGGGGAAGTACAGTGATGGAGCTGGCCATGGCGTACCACGAGTGCCGTCCGGTAATCACGGGAGAGAATGATGGTGAAAACCTGTCAATGATTGACTGACAGACAAGTTAATTATCGTCAAACTCACATGTTCCAGCGGCGTTTGCTTCAAGTGTGGCTGCACGAAAGGGTGATTGGGCCGACAAACGCGTGGATGTAGGAAAATAGAACAGAGTGCAGGTCAAGAATTGGCCTGCACTCTGTTTTATATTGTATATTAGATTCATTTTGCGCAAGATTTGTGGCGAAGCCATCCAACGCATGAAGTCATTCTCGGTGCCTTCATGGCAAACCAGTGCGTGATGAGAGGCGGAATGTTTCCCACCTGAACTGAAAGTGAGTGGTAATGACAATGAAAACTGGAAATCCACCTGCCGAAACCAGTAACCTCCGTCCCAATCGGTTAAAGATCAGCTGTATGGGAAGATGTATCCCTCAATCGGCTTAGCCGGAACAACAGATGTCACCCTGAGCCGCGGTTCCTCCTGCCCCTTATACTGCTCCCCGTATAGAATACCGGTCACCGTGACCCAGGAATCGCTCTCCAGTTCTGACACGTTGCCGTAGGTGCAGAACAGGCCGCAGGGGGACAGGTCCGCCACGCAGCAGGCCATGACCAGCCGTGCGGGAACAAACTCGTTGTCCGCCATAACCGGCGTGTTTTTGTAGACCTGGCCGGTCATCGTTACCTGAAAGCCCTCAAGCTGCTCTATGTCCGTATAAAATACGCACAGCCAGTCGTAGAACTCCTCATTGCTGACTGTGATGGTTTGCTGCCTGGAGTTATATCCGTGGAGCTCAAGGGGGGCGCCATAGGCATCCAGGGTCGTATAGCCGTCTGCGGATGCCTCTGCCTGGGCGGGCCCCTCCGCCTCAGTATCCTCCTGATTGGACGGTATGGGGCTTCCGGTGGCCGGTATGCCGCCGCCCCCGCCTGCGGCGCCGCTGACCATGCTTCCATTCAGCAGTCCGGCAGAATCGGAGATATCTCTGAGGCCCACGGTATCGTGTGGCAGCAGCAACAGCAGAAGCGGGATCGCCAGCACAAAGCAGTGGGCGATGTGTTTTCGGTATTGAATACGAAACACGCGTCCTAGGGAAGAAAGGGCCCACACCACCATCACCGCCGCACTGAAGCAGAGATAGGGCGCCAGCTTTGGCGTCACATAGGAGAGGTACCGCCCTGAACGCACCAGATACAGCATAGCCCCCGCAAAGGCCAGGTAGCAGCTGATCTCAGCCAGGGCCTGGCTGTTCCAGCAGTTCTTTGTCATAGCAGGCTCCTTTCCAGCCCGGTGGAAAATGACAGGAAAACGACCATTCCGCAGATACAAAAGGAGGTCAGGCACAGGCGCAGGACGAACTTACGCGAAAAGCCGCCGGAGAGCAGGATCAGATTCTTGATATCCATCATAGGGCCAAATACCATAAATCCCATCAGGGCCCCCATGGGGAACTGTCCGGCAAAGCTCCTGGCAACCACCGCGTCGGCGGAGGAGCAAAGAGAGAGAAAAAATGCCATTCCCATCAGCACCAGGAGAGGAAGGAACAGCCCATCCCCGCCGTTCCCCCACGGAAATGACCTGTCCAGGGTCTGGAACAGGGCGGATACCAGGGCGCCCAGCACAAGGTACTTCCCAACACTGAAAAACTCCGTTTGCGTATGGCGGAGATAGAGGGAGAGCTTTCCGCCCTCTGCTGCCTGACCCACAGAACAGCCGCAGGCCCAGGAAAACCAGCCGGAGCCGGACGGGCTCAAGCCGTTCTTTCCTGCTCTGGAAAAGGTAAGTCCGATCAGCACCGCACACAGCAAGCCGAGCCCCACCCGGCACAGGACGATTCTGACATCCCCGCTGAAAGCATACCAGGTGCTGAGAATGACCACCGGATTGATGACCGGCGCGGCCATCAGAAAGGTAACGGCGGCAGCAGGGGGGACGCCCTTCCGAACCAGGCTTCGGAACACCGGAACTGAGGCGCAGTCGCACACGGGCAGACAAAAGCCGGCCAAGGCCGCGAACAAAAGGCTTCCCGCCAGATGCTTTGGGAAGTGCTCGTGGAGCCACTGTTGTGAAACGAATATCTGGATGGCAGAGGACAGAAGCACGCCGATCAGAAGAAACGGGAACGCCTGCAACAGAATACCGAGAAATACATTGACCACGGCATCAGCCAAGTTCCCCCCGGCACCTATCACCATGCGCAGGGTCAGATATGCCGCTGTGAAATAGGCAATCCCCAGCAAAAACCAAAAGGCTGGCTGCCGCCCCGGACGCAGCATGGCCCGCTCCACCGTACCGACCGAGTTCAGCGGCAGTACCTTGACGCCGGGATTCAGTTCCCGCAGCATCCGTTTCCGGTTCTTAAACTGCGATACAGGTCCCCAATTCCGTAGGACGATGACATCACTGGCGGATATCTGTTCCAGCACCATTCCTCCGGTCTGCTGGAGCAGGGCATCCAGTTTGGTGGAATCGGCCAGGTACAGCATGCGCTGAAGTTGGCAGAAGTCCCCTGGTGTACCCCCGTCCTGTTTCTTTGCCGGGGGAAACAGTGTCTGAAGGACAGAGACCGGCAGCGTCCCGTTCCACTCTATCCACAGTTCTTCCGGATCATTGCGAAGCAGATAATCGTAGATCTGTTTGGAGACCTGCTGCATCCCCGCGCCGCTTTGCAGCTTCCGAACAGGAAAGTGGAGGAGATCCAAATTCCCTCTGTCGATTAAATCCTGTTCCAGTGCCTGCTCTCCCTGTTCAAACTGGATGCAGCAGAGCGAGTGTCCGCTCTCCAGGCGGCGGGAGAGGAGCTGATTCAACAGTGAAGTTTTTCCGCTGTCGAGAAAGCCGGTGACCACATAGACCGGAGTATATTCCGGCATCCTCAATCAGCACACCCCCTCAAAAACCGCCGTGATCTGCGCCCGGTTCAGGTCGTGCCCGATCACACACAGCTCGTGCTCCTGGAGGTTTGTCTTTTCAAAACGATGCTCCCCCGGCAGAAACTGCACATTGAGAAACCCCGTCTCCGTCTCCACAATGCCTTTTGCCCGCAGAACCTGTCCGCAGCACTCCGATCCCAGGAGCCGGAGGCAGCGCCCCAGGACTTCCGGTGAAAACACTTGGGGCAGATGGAGCGTCATGGTATCAAAGGTGTCATCCGCGCCGCCCCTGGCATGGGGATGACAGCAGCAGGCATGGCCGTGGTGGTGGTGATGATGCCCACAGGAACAGGTGTGCTCCTCATGGGGCTGCGCATCCGTCGGCTCCGTTTCTTTGGGGAGGCTCAGAATTTCCGCAGCGGTCAAGAGCTTCCATGGCTCTGCCAGAACCTGAGCGGATGGGTTCAACTGCTCCACCAACTCCACAGCCTTCGTAACAGCCTCGGGAAACAGCTCGGTCCGGTTGAGCAGGATGGTGCCAGCGCTTCTCACCTGGTCCTCAAAAAACGCCCCGAAATTCTCCAGGTAGCTGGCGCACCGCTTTACGTCCACTACCGTAATTTTTTGTGTAATGCGGGCAGAGGTTGCGAAACGCCGGTCCCGGCAGGCCCGTTCCACATCAGAGAGTTTGCCGACTCCGGAAGGTTCGATCAGCACCACATCGGGGCGATAGGTTTTCAGCAGCGAGGCCAACGCCGCCGTAAAATCCCCTGTGAGGGAGCAGCAGATACACCCGGCGTTCAGCTCCCGGACCTGATAACCGCCCTCCCGCAGAAGCGCGGCATCCACGCTGAAGTCTCCAAAGTCGTTCTCGATCAGGGCGACTTTTTTGCTTTTAAATGCTTCCGTCAACAGCTTTTGGATCAGGGTGGTCTTGCCCGCTCCCAAAAAGCCGGAAATCAAATACATATCAGTCATCATGTTCTCCTTTGAGCTCCTTGCGCCCCGCCCGGCCCAGCCGGGCAAACAATGGTTTTAGAATCAAAAGCAGCAGCAAACAGGCCACTCCCAGCAGGACGATGGTGCCGCCGGGCTTCAGCCCTACGTAATAGGACAGGAACAGACCCCCCACGGTGAAACCCTCCGCAAAGGCGATGGACCAGAGTACCGTCTGCTTATAACTCCGGCCCAGCTGCATCCCGCAGGCCACCGGTACCACCATCATGGAAGAGACAATCAGGGCCCCTACCGTCCGGGCGGCAATTGACACTGTGACAGCGATCAGCACGGTGAACACACTGTTTATGATGCCTACGGGGATTCCAGACATCCGGGCGGCGCGTTCATCCAGCGCCAGATAAAACAGTTCTTTGTACAGGAACAAAAAGGCCAGTACAATGATTCCGCTGACAACAGCCACCGTATAGAGTTCCCCGTCGCTGATGGCCACAATGCTGCCGAAAAGAAAGCTGTTGAAGCTGGCCGCGCTGCGCACAAAACCGGATAAGACACCGGCCAGTCCCACCCCGGCGGACAGGATGATGGCAATGGACATCTCGGCGTACCGGGGCAGTTTCTTCCGAATGGCCTCAATCCCGAAGGCCGCGGCTACACAGGCTGCCGTGGCCCCCAGCACCGGATTGATATTGAAAAGCAACCCGGCCGCCACACCGGCCAGAGAGGTGTGGGACAAAGCGTCCCCAATCATGGATAACCGCTTGAGCACAATGACGATCCCGACACAGGGGATGATCAGTGCCAGAAGGATGCCCACCAAAAAGGCCCGCTGCATGAAGGGATATTCAAAGATGGACACTGCGTTCCCCCCGTCTCTCCCGCGTCATATCTGAATGGCGGTGAAGCCCCGCCCGCTCCCGGCGCACCTGTCCGGGTGTTAGTTCCGCCAGGGTGCCTTCTTCCAGGCAGTACAAGGTGGAAACATAGCTGCAGATCCGATCCACATCGTGGCTCACCATCAGGATGGTGAGCCCATGGTCCCGGTTCAGCCCGGCCAGCAGGCGGTAAAAGTTCTCCCCGCTTTGCAGGTCCATGCCGGAGGTGGGCTCGTCCAGCAGCATGACCTCCGGGCGGGAGATCAGAGCCCTGGCCAGCAACACCCGCTGGCGCTGCCCGCCGGACAGGGCTCCAATCAGCCGGCGCCCATAGCCGGCCATTCCCACCAATTCCAGGGCCTGCCGCACCCGCTCCCGGTGCTCCGGCCTCGGGAAGCGGAACAGGCCGATCTCCCCGGACAGGTTGGCCAGAACGACCTCCTCCACGGAGGCGGGAAAATCTGTATGGCGGGCCAGCCCGTCCTGGGGCACATAACCCAGCCTTCTCCAATTCCGAAACCGGGCCGTATCCTGGCCCAGCAGCCGCACGGCGCCGCTGCTGGGGGAGAGCTCCCCCAGCAGCAGTTTTAACAGCGTGCTTTTCCCTGCGCCGTTTGGGCCAATCAGGGCGGCAAATCCGCCCTGGGGCAGCCCAAAGGAGGCGCAGGAGAGTACCGGCGCCTCTCCGTAGGAAAAGGAGAGCCGGTCTGCTTCCAATGCCATCATGGGACCGCTCCTTCTACGACAGAGCGTCCTTCAAAGAGGCCAGGCTTTGCTCCATAACTGAGAAGTAGTCCTCTCCCGCGGTCAACTGCTCGTCGGTCAGTCCCTCCAGGGGGCTGAGTGTTTCCACGCGGGCCCCGGTGGCGTCCGCGATGGCCTGGGCCACCTTGGGGCTGACCAACTCCTCAGAGAAGATCACCTTCACCTGGTGCTCCGTCACAAAGTCCTGGATCTGCGCCATCCGGGCGGGGTCCGGCTCAGAGTCAGGCGAAATTCCCTCGATCCCCACCTGGTTGAGCCCGTAGGCGTCGCACAAATAGCCGAAGGCTTCGTGGGACACCACGATGTCCTGAATCGCCAGATTGCTCAGTCCGTCTTTGAACGCCTGGTCCAGTTGGTCACACCGGGCGCTCCACGCAGCATAGTTGGCCTCGTAGTACTCCGCATTCGCCGGGTCCGCTTCCGCCATGGCGTTCTTGATGTTCTCCATCTCCCGCTTGGCATTCAGCGGAGAGAGCCAGACGTGGGGATCATAGCCGCCCCCCTCTTCATGCTCGTGCTCATCCTCATGTTCGTGCTCCGCTTCTTCCTCGTCCTCGTGATGATGGTGGTGCCCCTCCAGCAGCGCAATGCCATAGGATGCCTCCACCGTCACCAGGCTCTGGTTATCCAGAGAGGCCAGCACGTCCTCCACCCAGTGCTCCATACCGGCGCCGCTGTATACAAACACATCCGCCTGCTCCAAAGCCACGATGTCAGAGGGGGATGGCTCCCAGTCATGGGGCTCGGTGCCGGCAGGGACCATGTTGGTCACCGTGACCTTATCCCCACCGATTTTCTGAGCAAAGTCATACATGGGGTAGAAGCTTGCCATAACCCTCAGAGATCCCTCCGATGCGGCAGATGAAGGCTCTGCGGGTGTTTCCGCACCGGCCATGGGGGTCTGCGGCTTCCCGCAGGCGGCCAGCAGAGAAAGCGACAGGGCGGTGGACAAGCAAAATACAAGGAACTCTTTTAAGTTTTTCATGCTATAGTAACCTCCAAATCAGCGTATTTTCCGGTTTTTGGGCGCAAAAAAGCAAGGCAAAAGCGCCCATTTAAAAATGGGCAGACTTTCCCCTTGCTTGGAGGTCGCTTTAATTGTTCAGACGAATTTTCAGTGCAGTCAAGGTACAGGAACGCCGGTCCGACAGGGACACAGGCAGCAAAGCGCAGAGCAGCAGGAGCATCGCGCCCAGTCCATAATGGGCAGAGGGCCCCAGCCCCTCTGAGATATGCCGCAGGGCGGACAGGCAGGAATGAATCTCATGGCAGACGGCGCAGTCGGTGCCGGTGCAGTCGTGGTCGGCATGACTGACAACGAACAGGGCGGACAGGGAGAACACGGCAATTAGGCACAGCGCCAAAAGCAAGGCCGCCGCCCTGCTTTTTTGAATATCCGCTTTCATCTCTGCCGCCTCCTCTCTGCTTATCACTTTCCACAGTCGCAGCAATGTCCATATAAAACGGTATGCCGGGTATCTACTTCAAATTGGTGGTCGCTCTGAATATGCCGGGTCAGTTCCTCTAGATGGGAGCACTCCAGAGGAAATGCCCGTCCGCAGTCCAGGCAGACCATCCGCCCGCTGGAGGGGAGGGCTGCTTCCCCCATATAGCGGTAGAGTGCCCGGTTGCCATCCCCAGAGGGAATTTTGAGAATCGTGCCCGCCTCCACCAAGCGGTCCAACGCACGGTAGACAGTGGCTCGGCCAACTTTTTCCTCCACCCCCAATAATCCGCGCCAGACCGACTCTGCGGTAAATGCGGTATCCTTTTTCAAGGCCAGGTATTCGAGTATAAGAGTTTGCTGTTTGGTGTGGTATCGGCCCACAGAGCTACGCCCTCTCTCTTTTAAATTGAGAATGTTCTTCATATTATAAAACGAGTTAATAAAAAATGTCAACATCATTTTTAGGGGATATGTTTGTTTTATATTGCTCTAAATACAAAATATAGCCTAATATATAACATATAAAATTGCGTAAAAACCAAAGAGTTGGATAAAAAGCCTTTCTGAGCGAAATGCTTCAAAGAAGTAAAATTGAGACCAATACAATATGGTGTGGCCTACAATCGTCCCCGGTACCTGTGTGATTAAGAAGCCGTCTGCTCTGAATCCAGGGCAGACGGCTTCTCAATTACAGACTGAAAAGTATCCTTTTCATTGGATTGTTTACTGCTCCAAGCCGTAGAAAAGGTATCATGTTACATTATAATTCAATTTTATTGAAAGAGCAAGCCAGACCATCTGCTTGCTACTGGTGAATTCCTTCTATAATTTCTTGCAAGCCGAGGGTTTTAAACGATTGAACCAAAAGAAGACGAACTTGGGAAACTATTAAGGAGACGCAAATATGAGGGGACATAGAATCATTGCCGTCGCTAATCGGAAAGGCGGTGTTGGAAAACAGCCGCCTGTTAAAATCTGGCCTATGCCCTCACGGAAAGAGGGGCACATGTTTTTGCGGTCGATCTTGATCCGCAAATGGACCTGACCACATCCTATGTTGTCAATGGAGACGACCTTCCTGTCAATAATATCAATGACCTTCTGCCTGTCCATGACGATTCCATCCACAGCGATGGGCCAGGCATCCCTGTTGGGAGTAAGGTACTGGCTCAGCAGAGAAAGGTTCTGTTGACCGAAATGGGGACCGGAGGCTTTCTGCGAATTATCCTTACGCCGCTCAAACCGCTGTACGATTATATCATCATCGACACGAACTGGGCGACCAGTCCGCTGATGATCAATGCTCGTACCGCTGCGGACGGTGACGGCGCGCATCTCTTTTGCTTTGTAGGTTTGTCAAACAAATTGGACGGCGAATTCGCAAGGAGAAAGCCAGCCAAG
>ENA-OWPM01000337-OWPM01000337.1-human-gut-metagenome-genome-assembly--contig:-NODE-337-length-61511-cov-29.867905_pt1 | contig 61511 bp, 49 predicted proteins | sample MGYA00248267_ERZ651852 | MGnify/ENA primary metagenome ERZ651852 (study PRJEB26924, sample SAMEA4378228) | human gut metagenome | biome: human gut; feature: human-associated habitat; material: faeces... | reverse complement strand
GAAGGCCTATTAATTATATTTAAATATTAATTTACAGAAAAACTTTCACACTCTCTTTTTTTCAAATTATAACTGTTTTATAATTATTTTTTACTTGTTCTAAAGAACTGTCTGCAAAATTTTTTTAAATCAAATGGTATTAAAGGATATATATAACTTGTGTTTGTAATCGTTTTATTCATTCCGATTACAACTGCTGTAAATATAACTCCTCCAATAAATCCATATAATCCAAATATCGCTGTTAAAATTAGTAAAATAATTCTTAAAAATTTTATCGCATATGCAAATTCATAATTTTCATGAGTAAAATTTGCAATTGCTACTACAGCCATGTATAAAAGAGTTTGAGGTACAAACCACCCTGTAGTTATTGTAAATTCCCCAATAATTATTGCTGCTATCAAACTTAACGGTGTGTTTAGCATATTAGGAGTATTAATTGCCGCCAATTTCAAACCGTCTACACCAATTTCAAGCATTAATAGTTGCCAGATAATTGGGATATTTAACTCATCAGATACCTTTGTAAATATTAACCAATTTGGAAGCAATTCCGGCTGCACTGCATATAAAAGATATAATGGAGTCAGAAGTATGGATATAATTGTAATAAAGGCTCTTGCCAATCTAAGGTAAGTACCGGTAAGAGGTGAAAAGTAATAATCATCTGCTTCTTCTATAGCATCAAATACTGTAGTTGGTAAAAGCATAGCCGCCGGCGAATTATCTACCAGTACTGCAATCTGTCCATTAATTACTGATGCAGCAACAGTATCAGGTCGTTCTGTGTATCTAAACTTTGGGAAAGGATTAATCCAGCTTCCTTTATAAATACATTCAGCAAGACTTTCCTGATTCATTGCTAACGCATCTATTTTTGCATTTGCCAGTTTATCTTTAATCAAATTAAGTGCCTCTTTATCGACTCTTCCTTCAATATAACATATTGCCACGTCAGTTCTTGAACATTCTCCTATTTGTGTTATTTCACATCTATACTCAGGACTTCGTATTCTTCTTCTGATTAATGCAGTATTATATACTAAAGTTTCAACAAAACCATCTCTTGAACCTCTTAATACCTTATATTTTTCAGGCTCTTCAACTCCTCTTGCCGGATATTCTCTTGCATCAATTAAAAAAGCACTTTCATATCCATCTACAATCAAGCAAACAATCCCGGATAAAATCGCAGTAATAATATTATATTCGTTACTTTCATCTGAAGTTTCAATATAAGGAATGATGTTTGCAATAAAATTTTCTTTATCATTCGGAATATCTTCTGATTTAACTGATGTTAAAGCTTCAATAACTTTTTCCATTACATCTTCATCACAAAATCCATTAATAAAATATAGAACAGCATTTTTATCTCCAATAGTAATTTTCCTTTTCAATAAATCATAGCTTGTTCCAATAGCTAGTATTTCATCTATTTTCTTCTCAGTAATTTCAATTTTTGAGTCAATAAATTTTTCCATAAAAAAACCTCACACTAGTATATAGTGTGAGATTTTCTTAATTTTATTCGCATTATATGTTAATTCCGGCATTTTCATAATGCAATAAAACAATTAATGCAATTTAGTAATAATTTTTTTCGGACATTTTTCAGCACATATTCCACAGTTTTTACATTTACTCTGATCAATATGAGCTAAATTATATTCAAATTCAATTGCACCATTTGGGCAATTTTTAGCGCACAGTCCACATCCTATACAACCAACAGAACATGCCTGCATAACATCTCTTCCTTTATCCTTAGATGAACAGGAAACCATATACTGTGCATTTTCCGTAATTATTTCAATAAGATTTTTTGGACACGCTTTTACACATTTACCACATGCGACACATTTATCTCTGTCTACTACTGCCTTACCATTAACAACTGATATTGCACCAAATTCACATGCTTTAACACATGAACCAAGTCCAAGGCATCCATATGCGCAGGCTTTTGCACCACCACCGGGAATATTTGCAGCATCCTGACATGACATATTTCCATAATATTCGTACTTATCTTTTGATTTATCACAATCACCTGAGCATTTAACATACGCATATTTCTTAACAACGTCTGCTTCAACACCTACAATTTCACTTATAATCTTCGCAACAGGTGCTCCTCCAACAGGGCATGCTCCCGGATCACATTCTCCATTTGCAATTGCAGCCGCTAAACCATCACATCCCGGATAACCGCATCCACCACAGTTATTTCCCGGAAGCACTTCTCTAATCGCTGCTTCTTTTTCATTAACTTCAACTGCAAAAAACTTTCCGGCAACTACAAGTATAACTGCAATAATTATACCAACACCGCCTACAACAATAACTGCTCCTAAAATTCCACTCATATCCAAGCACCTCCTATATTATTCCTGTAAATCCGGTAAATGCAATTGCCATTAACCCTGAGGCAATTAAAACCATCGGAGTTCCCTGGAAAGGTTTTGGAATATTATTGTTTTCACTCTTTTCTCTGATACCTGCTAAAATAACAATTGCAATCAAAAATCCTACAGATGTTCCAAGTGAATTAGCAAGGCTCTGTCCAAAAGTATATCCGTCATCAATATTTGAAATTGCTACACCTAAAACTGCACAGTTTGTTGTAATTAAAGGAAGATAAACACCTAATGCCTGATATAAAGGTTTTACATATTTCTTTAATATCATTTCAACCAACTGAACTAACGCAGCAATTACAAGAATAAAGACAATAGTCTGTAAATATTCAAGATTAAAAGGTTTTAAAATTCCATAATAAATTCCATATGTTACGCTTGAAGCAATCAAAATAACAAAAATAACCGCTGCTCCCATTCCGGCTGCAGTATCTGTCTTTTTTGAAACTCCAAGGAAAGGACACAAACCAAGGAACTGGCTTAAAACTACATTATTAACTAAAGCAGCTGAAACTGCTATTAACATACATTGAACCATTTACGCTTCCTCCTTTGTATCTTCTTTACAATGTTCTGTTGCCATTGCACAACCCTGACAATTACCATCGCATATTTTATCTTTTGGCTTTTGACCATGTTTCATTTTAATATAGTTCTGTGTAGCTATTAAAGCTGCAAGAACAAAGAACGCTCCCGGTGCCATTACAAAAATTCCGATTCCATCCCAATGTGGAATGTTAATTCCAAGAATTGTTCCCGCACCGATTATTTCTCTAAATCCGCCCAATATAGAAAGGGCTATTGTAAATCCAAGTCCCATTCCAAGTCCATCGAAAATAGATGGTAAAACAGGATTTTTTGATGCATAACTTTCTGCTCTACCTAAAATAATACAGTTAACAACTATTAATGGAATATAAATTCCAAGCGCTGCATTAAGTGATGGCAAATATGCTTCAAGCATAAACTGTAAAATAGTAACAAAACTTGCTACAATAACTATAAATGCAGGCACACGTACCCCATTTGGTATTATATTTCTAAGTAATGAAATAAAACAGTTTGACAAAACAAGTACCACCATTGTACTAAGTCCCATTCCGGCACCATTAATCAATGAAGATGTAACTGCAAGTGTCGGGCACATACCTAATATTAAAACAAATGTTGGATTTTCTTTTATAATTCCGTTATATAATCTTTCTAAACATTTACCCATTATTCAGCACCTCCTGTAATATATTTAAAACAGAAAATTGCTGCATTAACGCCATTAGTTGTTGCATTTGTTGTTATTGTTGCTCCACTCATTGCGTCAATTTCATTATCTTCTGATGCTCCTGTTTTTGAATATTTAAAGTAGTCAACTTTCTTATCATTAAACTGATTTTTATAACTGTCTTCTTTTGCTCTCATTCCAAGTCCTGGTGTTTCGCTTATAGATAAGAAGGAAATGCCATTAACAGTTCCATCTTCCTTAATTCCAACTGAAAACTGAATCTTGCCATCGTAAGCTTCATTATCTGTAACAGTTATTACATATCCAAGTACGTTGTTATCTTTATCTTTTGCTTCCATTATTTCATTGATGTCTGCATTAATATCTGATGCACCATTAGCTTTAACTTCATCAGTATCCATTTTCTTAATGTAGTCCGCTATCTTTTTCTGGTCACTGTCATTTATTTTGTATTCATCAAAATGATCTGCGCCGTCAAATACTGCCTGATAAGCTGCATTTTTTGTTTTTTGCTCCTGTTGCGCTCTGGCCTGTGATGTAACATTATACACAGCTCCAAGTCCTAAACCCGAAACTAAAGTAATAGCAAATAATATTAACGCATCTTTTATCATTTTATTCATATTACTTGCCCTCCTTCTTTTCCTTAACCATTCCAAATGCTTTAGGAATTGTTATTTTTTCAATTAAAGGTACTAATAAGTTACAGAATATAATTGCAAACGATACACCTTCAGCTGTATTTCCAAATGTTCTGAAAATTGCAGTAAGTACACCTAAACATATTCCAAATAAAATTCTTCCATTCTTTGTCATCGGAGATGTAGAATAATCAGTTGCCATAAAGAAAGCACCAAAAATTAATCCACCACCACAAAGATGTTTAAGTAAGAATGTAATATCTGTCTGTCCGTTAAATAACATAATGCAGATTGAAAATACAACTATGTAAGTAATTGGTATTCTTAAATCAATTATCTTATTAATTACAAGGTATAAAGCTCCAAGTAAAAGTGCGATAATACTTGTTTCACCTATTGTTCCTGCATGTGTACCAATAAACATTGATAACAAATCAACATTTTCTCCGGCTTTTAATGCTGTAAGCGGTGTTGCCTGAGATACTCCATCTACGACTCTGTACATTTCAGGATAAAACGCTGTCATATTTCCTGCAAATGATAATACAAGAAAACATCTTGCACCTAATGCAGGGTTCATGAAGTTCTGTCCAAGTCCACCAAACAACTGTTTAACTATTATTATTGCAAATGCACCTCCAAGCATTGCTTTCCAATAAGGAAATGTACATGGAAGGTTAAGTGCAAGAATCATTCCTGTTACTACAGCACTTAAATCGCCTATAGTTGATGGTCTTTTAGTTATTAAATCAAATATATATTCCGAAATCACACAAGCAGCTACTGTTAATAAAATCAACAATGCTGAACGGATTCCATATTCCATTCCAAATAAATTTTGATAATTAATAATACCAAAAATAGATGGTGGTAATAATGCAATAATTACATCGCCCATTATAGATTTTGTTGTAAGTTTTGACTTAACATGAGGGCTTGATGATACATGATACATTTTTAGTTCACTCTTACCCTTTCTTTCTTGCTGCAATAACTTTTCTCTTCATAGTTCTTACAGACTGTGTAATATTTCTGTTTGCAGGACAAATATAATTACATGTTCCACATTCTATACATTCCATTCCATGATATTTTAAAAATGTTTCCATGTCATCTGCCGCTGCAGCCTGTGCCAATTTAGCACATATAAGATTTTCAGGGCAGACACTTGCACATTTCCCACAGTTAAGACAATTTGTCATTGTTGCATCAGCAACATCATCATGAAGAAATGCTAAAAGTGCTGAAGAACCTTTTATTACAGGTACATCTAAACTAAACATTGCCTGCCCCATCATAGGTCCACCTGAAATAAGTTTTACAACTCCATCTTTTAACTCGCCAGCTTCTTTTACTAATTTTGCATGACTTGTTCCAATTGGAACTACAAAGTTAGATGGTGTATTAATACCATCTCCTGATACAGTAACTATTCTTTCAGTTAATGGTTTATGAAATTTAACTGCATTATAAATATTATAAATAGTATCTACATTATCAACTATACATCCGGCATCAGCAGGAAGCATTTTTGAATTAATCTTTCTTTTAGTTACAGCATAAATAATATGTCTTTCTGAACCCTGTGGATATTTTGTTTTTAATTCAGCCACTGAGATTTTTGGTTCATTTTCCGTAAGTTTGCTCAACTCTTCAATTACATCTTTTTTGTTATTTTCAACAGCAATAACACCTTGTGCATTTTCAAAAAGTGATAATACAATTTTAAGACCTTCTATTACCTCTTTAGGCTGTTCTTTTAACCTTCTGTAATCAGCTGTAATGTATGGCTCACATTCTGCCGCATTTACTATTACATAATCAATTTTATCAATTTCTTTTGGTGATAATTTTACATGAGTTGGAAAACATGCGCCGCCTAAACCTACAACGCCACAATCTTTTATTAATTCAATTTTCTCTTCTCTGGATAAATTATCATCCGGTTTTTCGTATTCAAACTTCTCATACTGTTCATCATTTTCAATAACAACAGATAAAACTTTACTTCCATTAGGAACTAATCTTTGTTCAATCTTTTTTACTGTTCCCGATACCGATGAATGAATATTAGCTGAAACAAATCCATTAGCTTCAGCAATCTTTTGACCAACAAGGACTCTGTCTCCTACATTTACAATTGGTTTAGCAGGTGCACCAATATGCTGAGCTACAGGTATCACTACTTCACCATCAGGGTAAATTTGTCTGGTCGGAATATCTTTCGATAGTTCTTTTCCATCATATGGATGAACTCCACCCTTAAATGTTAAAATAGACATCTAACTTCCTCTCTTTCATTTTTGTACAACTAACTTGCCACTCTTTATAATAATACTTTTTATGCTTTTTTACAACGAAGTATTCTTCAATTTTTAGACTTTTGACCCTTATGTTTTTATATGTTATCATACGTTTATGATTGTTATAAAAGATAAAGTTGAAAATAAAATTGAATACCCATTAGAAAGATTAGGAAATGTTGACCATATGATTTATTTTGACATTGAAACAACAGGTTTTTCCCGAAAATATTGTATGGTTTATATGATAGGATGTATGTATTTTGTTAACGGTGAACCAATTTATACACAATGGGTTGCTGAAAATGCAAATGACGAAGCAAATGTTTTGATGGCTTTTCATAAATTTATTCAAAATTATAAAATAATAATCCATTTTAATGGAAATACTTTTGATATGCCATTTTTAAAGGAGCGTGGCGAAAAATATAATATAAATTTTGATTTTAATTCATTTGAAAGCATCGACATTTATAAAACAGTAAAAAAATATTCTGATTTACTTAAATTAGAAAACAACAAGCAAAAAACATACGAAGATTTTCTTGGAATAAAACGTAATGATCCTTTTTCAGGCGGTGATTTAATTGAAGTCTATAAAGAATTTATGCGTACACATGATGAAATGTTAGTGTTTCCACTATTATTACACAATAAAGAAGATGTATGGTACATGGGCACACTCACTTCTCTTCTTTCATTAAATGATTTTTTTGAAGGAAATTACACACTAAACAGTTATGAAATACGTGATTATAAATCAATAGATGGAATCATCGGTAAAGAATTATATATAAATTTAGACTTAGATGTATATGCTCCATTTACGGTTACTAAAAAAACAGACTACATTTATTTTAAGCTAAATGGAAATAATGCACAGATTACCATTATTAGTCCACATCTTTTACTTAAATACTTTTTTAAGAATTATAAAGACTATTATTATCTTCCTGAAGAAGATATCACAATACATAAAGATGTGGCAACATATGTTGATAAAAATCACCGAATTCAGGCAACCGCCTCTAACTGCTTTACAAAAGTAACTGATAACTTTTTACCGATATTTTCAGTCAAAAGCCCAGATTTTAACCAGATCTTCATTGAAAACTACGGCGAAAAGAATGGTTTTATTCAATTAGAGAGCATAAAAGATGAAGATTGTGTATTAAAATATGTCAAATGCATACTGGATTATTTGTATTAAGAGCCTTAAACTGTTTTTAATCATTTAACACAATAATATTTAGCTATTTTAATATTAAGAAAAATTTGTAAATTTAGGTTCAACTTACCAGTTTATTATTTACCTATCTCCACATAATAGTATTGTAACATAAACCTTCAGTTGATGGTTTAAGTTACAAAATATACTGAAGGTTTATAAAACCGGAAGTAATGTTAAATTCGGAGGTATGAAATTATGAGTAACACAAACAATGTTAACGTTCCTGAAGCAAAGGCTGCTATGAACAGATTTAAAATGGAATGTGCAAACGAAGTAGGAGTAACTTTATCAGATGGTTACAACGGAAACTTAACTTCAGCTCAGGCCGGAAGTGTTGGTGGTCAGATGGTTAAGAAAATGATCGAAGCTCAGGAAAAACAGATGTCAGGTAAATAAGACATTTCACTTTAGAGTATGAAAAACGAGAGCTGCCGAAAGGCAGCTCTTTTTTTAATATAATATGCATCAAAATGATAACTTTACAATATTATTCTGGAACTTTTTTGCAAAATAATTTAATAAATTGTTATTGAATATCCATTTTCAAATTCTTCTGATGGTTTTAATTTGTTTCCGTATTCTCTATCCTGTAATTCTCCATCAAAATCCTTAGAGTCACATCTACCGCACCATGGTTCTAAACAGATAAATGGAGCATTTTTCTTTGCAGGAGACCAAATACCACAAAGTGGCATATCAAATTCAACTTTTACATATTCATTTTTATTTGAATCTAATAATGAAAGACTATGAATCTGATTATCCTCTACAATTAAAGCGTCATCGTCAAACATATTTTTTGTTATATTAAATATTCCTTTATTATCAACAGTTATTTTATATGTTGCACTTGTATCCTTTACACCACCTTCGGCAATTTTGAAATATGTAAATTCATTTTTGCAATCCGTTTTAATATAACACTGACTTTGTTCTTCACCATCATTAATAGGACAATAAAAAGCCGGATGTGCTCCAATTGAAAAGTACATTTCCTTTGTATCATTGTTTTTAACTTTCCACATTACCTTAATATTATTTTTCTCTAATTTATACCCAATTTCTAAAGAAAAAATAAAAGGATATTTTGCAATTGTTTCATCAGATGCATTTAAGACAAACCATATTTCATCTGACTTACTAGTTAGAAGTTGGAATTCCATATCTCTTGCGAACCCATGCTGTCCCATAGAATATTCTTTTCCATCATACTTATATTTCTTGTCTTTTAAGCTTCCAACAAAAGGAAATAAAACAGGTGAATGTCTTTTCCAATATTTTTCATCTGCATTCCATAAATATTCTTTGTCATTTTTCTTGTTTTTAATTCTTGATAATTCAGCACCAACAGAATTAATTTCCACGTACAATTCTTCATTTTCTAAAACAATTTTTTCCATATGTTTTTTTACCTTTCAATTATAAATTATTTTATGTAAAATTCCGATAATACATATTTTCTAAATCCGTCAATCTGCTAAAGATAAACTGTTATGACAATTTTTCAACTATTGTTTTAAATTTCATGCTGTTTGAAGCTTTTACTAAAATAGAGTCATTTTCTTTTAATATGTCATCCATTTTGTTTTCAAATTCTTCTTTTGTTTCAAAATAAAGCACTTTAATATTTTTATTATTTTCCTTTGCAGCATCTGCAATATTTTTTGCTAATTCACCTATGCATATAACAACATCAATGCCAAGATTTGCAGCATGCATTCCAACTTCTCTATGGAGTTGTTTTTCATTTTCTCCTAATTCATACATATTTCCAAGAATTGCTACTTTTCTGGTATTTGCTTCATTCAATACGCTTAAAGAAGCTTTCATGGACATAGGATTAGCATTATAACAATCATCAATAACAACATATTTATCTGTATGGAAAATATTATTTCTTCCACTTATAGCCTTAAGACTTCTAATACCCTTATCTATTTCTTCTGTTGTCATCCCAAAATGTTTTCCAAAACATGAAGCAGCCATCGCATTGTAAATCATATGATGACCAGGAATTGGTATTATTGTTTCAAACTCTTCGTCAAAATATCTTATTGTAACTTTTGTTCCTTCAATTCCTAATGACTGATATTTAACTGCACAAACATCTCTATCTGTTTCTATTCCAAAGAAAACAGGCTTAACTCCTCTTACATCTTTTATTTGTGACAACTTGTCATCATCACCATTTAAAACTACATATGCATTTTCCTTAAGGTTATCAAAAATTTCTGTTTTTGCCTTAAATACACCATCTCTATCTCCTAAATTTTCCAAATGACATGTACCAATATTTGTTATAACACACGCATCCGGTTTTGAAATTGCAGACAATCTGTGCATTTCCTCAAAATCACTAATTCCCATTTCAATAACAGCGATATCATGATTTTCTCTTATTTTAAGTATTGTTAAAGGCATTCCGATTTCATTGTTGTAATTACCTTGTGTTTTTAGGACATCAAATTTCTGTTCTAAAACAGACGCTATTATTTCCTTTGTGCTTGTCTTTCCAACACTTCCTGTTATTCCAATTATTTTACAGTCAAGTTGTTCTCTGTAAAATGTCGCAATTTCTTTTAATGCTAACGCTGTAGACTCTACCTTAATATAAGGATATTCTTCTGTTTCCAGAATCTTTTCTGACAATGTTACAAGCGCACCTTTTTCAAAAACCTGTGGAATAAATTTATGTCCGTCCACAACATTACCAACAAAAGGTATATATAAATATCCTTCTTCTATTAGTCTGCTATCTTTTTCAACACCTGTTATTTCTTTGTCTAATAATGATTTATCTCCATAAAACTTACCATTACATGCCTTTGTAATGTTTTCAATTGTCATATTTTTCATCAATATTTCCTGTTGATTTAATATTAAATATATACGTTTATTATACTGTATTATTTATTGAATTTATTTCAAATAGCAATATTAACTCAACTTTCTCCTTAATTTTTACTTATATTTTTTCATTGAAACATTAATCAAATGTTCACAAAGCTGTGGAAATTCCATTCCCATTGCTCTTGCTTCCTGTGGCACAAGACTTGTAACTGTCATTCCCGGTAAAGTATTTACTTCTATACAATACATTGAGCCATCTTTTTTCATCAAAACATCTGCTCTCGAATAAGTTACTATTCCAAGTGCTTTACATGCTTCCTCTGCCAATTTCTGCATTTTCTTTGTAAGTTCTTCATTAATTTGTGCCGGACATACATCTTCTGTTGCACCCGGAAGATATTTATTCTTGTAATCATACCATCCTGTTTTTGGAATAATTTCAACTATCGGTAAAGCCTTTCCATCAACAACACCTACAGAAAATTCTCTTCCTTCAACAAATTCTTCAATTACAATTGTATCTTCTAATGCAAAACACTCTTTTAAAGCTGCATCGTAATCTTTTTCATCTTTTACAATAACTACTCCTACACTAGAGCCGCCATTGCTTGCTTTAACTACAACCGGAATCTTCATTCCATAATCACTTAAATTTGTACTTTCACCTTTTTTTATCCATATTCCTTTTGGAGTAGATACATTCTGAGCCATAAATATCTGCTTTGTAATACTTTTATCCATGGCTAATGCACTTGCAACACTTCCGTCTCCTGTATACTTTATTCCATGCAGATCAAATGCAGCCTGACATTTTCCATCTTCTCCATTTGAACCATGAAGAGCCATAAATACAATATCTGCCTGCTGGCATATTTCAAATACATTTTCACCAAAGAAGCCTTTTCTTTCTTTCTTTACTTTATCAACATCTTTTGATAATTTCTGTAATTTTTCCTTTTCAGCCTGTACATCAAAATCACTTACATCTAAAAGATTTTTATTTTCATTTCCAAAAAATACGTCTAAAAGCACAGCATTATGTCCAATACTTCTTAAAGCATCACACACCATTGAACCTGAATTTAACGATACTTCTCTTTCTGTACTTGTTCCACCGCATAAAACTACAATATTCATTGTGTTACCTCCAATTTATTTATATGCACAAATTACTGCCGATATTTTTCTTTATTTTAATAAATAACATAATACATAATTACTTAAATGCCATTCAACATTTAACTATACCATAGTAATTTAAATATTCAAGCCACTTGAATATATATATTTGTCTATATATTCATCAAGCCTTTGTTTTTCTTCATCTGACACTTCAATTTCGCCATCTTCAATTCTATTTACCATATCAGCTGCAGTTTTTAAAATGCTTGCATCACTGTAAATATCACCTAGTTTAAACTCCATATCACCACTTTGTCTTACACCGAAGAAATCTCCCGGACCTCGTAATTTAAGGTCTTCGTTGGCTATTTCAAATCCATTATTTGAATGATTAAGTATTTCAAGTCTCTCAGAAGCTTTCTTTGTTTCTGAGGCATTAATAAAAATGCAATACGACTGATATTTTCCTCTTCCTACTCGTCCTCTAAGTTGGTGCAGCCCTGCAAGTCCAAATCTTTCTGCATTTTCAATCATCATAACTGTAGCATTAGGGACATTTACTCCAACTTCAACCACCGTAGTTGATACTAATATCTGTATTTCATTTTTAGCAAATCTATCCATTATCTCATTCTTCATTGCAGGCTTCATTTTTCCATGTAAATATTCTATGTTTATATATGGTGGAAATATGTTTTTTAATGTATCGCAATAGTCAATTACATTTTCACCTTCAATAGCTTCGCTAAATTCAACAGTCGGGCAAATTATATATGCCTGTCTGCCTTGTACTACCTGTTGTTCTATAAACTTATAAGCATTCGGTCTGTAATTTGTACCAACAACGCAGTTTTTGATTGGTAATCTGTTCGCTGGTAATTCATCAATAATTGATATGTCCAAATCTCCGTACATAATAATTGCAAGAGTTCTTGGAATCGGAGTTGCACTCATTACAATTATGTGTGGCATTGAACCTTTATTTGCAATAGATTCTCTCTGTCTTACTCCAAATCTATGCTGTTCATCAGTTATTACTAATGCTAAATTTTTATAATTAACTGAATCCTGAATCAATGCATGTGTTCCAATAATAATTGACACTTCTCCACTTTCTATTTTTGCATATGCTTCTCTTTTTTCTTTTGCTTTCATTGAACCTGTAAGTAAAACGGTATTTATATTTAGTTCATTTTCTGCAATTAATTCATTAATGCTTTCCAAATGTTGTCTTGCAAGAACTTCAGTCGGTACCATTATTGCTCCCTGATATCCACTTAATGATGCACTTATAAGAGCCAATGTTGCAACTATCGTTTTTCCCGAACCTACATCTCCTTGTATCAGTCTATTCATTACTTTAGAACCGGACATATCTTTTTCAATTTCATTCCATGTTCTAAGCTGTGCATTTGTCAGTTTATATGGCAAATCATTTATTATCGTTGAAATTACTTCTGAATTATTTATAACAAACCTATTTTCATTATCTTTATCACTATCTTTAAATTTTCTAAGTGAATATGTAAAATCAAAAAATTCATTAAAAATTATTCTGTCCTTCGCCTGCTTTAACTCCATTTTATTTTTAGGAAAATGAATCTGCATATATGCTTTATTTATATCAATCAGACCTCTCTCTTTAAGTACCGCACCTGGCATATATTCTTTAACCGGCAATTCAACTTTAATAGCCTGCACAACCGCTTTTGTAACCATTTTTTCAGTTAAACCCGAAACTAGAGGATAAATAGGTTGCATTTTATCTAACAATTCTTTATATTCATTTATCTTATAAATTTTTGGCTGTTCTAAAACAAACGCTCCTCTATTCTCCTTAACCATACCTCTAAATACAAAACTTGATCCTGGTTTTAATGTGTTCTTTAGATATGCTGCATTAAACCACGTTGCCCGAATAACATTTTTAGTATCATCCTGTAAATATGCTGTTACAATTTGTAAATTACGAACACGTCTGATTTCAATCTGCTTATAAACTATTGCTTTAACCGCACATATTTGATTACATTTAAAATCACGTATCCACAACGGCATTTCATATATATCATAATTCCTTGGATAGTATTTAAGCAGGTCATCCGTTGTATGAATGCCTGCTTTATTAAATACTTTTTCTGTTTTTTCTCCAATGCCCTTCAATTCATTTATATTCATATGATTGCTCCAAATCTGCTTTGTTAAATCATTTCTTATCATAACTATATCTATGATAACATATAAACTTATTTTATCACATTTCTTATTAGGAAAAAACTTTTTATTTAATTAAATCCATTACAAATATTACTTTAAATAAATCTCCATCCAAAATAATATCAAATGTTCCACCGTGATTTTCAACTATACTTTGTGCTATAGATAATCCTAATCCACTACCTTCAGTACTTCTTGAAACATCACCTCTAATAAATCTTTCCGTTAACTGATCACTGTTAAAGTTCAACTGACTCTCAGAAATATTTTTAACTTCAACTCTTACTTTTGAGCCAACAATATTCGCATCAATATATACTCTTGTATTAGCCAAAGCATATTTGTAAATATTTCCATAAAGATTTTCTAATAATCTCCACATTTTTCTTCCATCAGCAAAAATATAAACTACATCTTCAGGAAAATTTGTAACAATATTTAGTTTCTTATCTTCAAATTTTTCTTCATATTCACCTAAACTTTGTCTGATAAGTTCTGTAAGATTAATCTTTGTTTTTGTCAATTTAATTGTTCCGGAGCTTAACTTAGATGCTTCAACTAAATCATCTACAAGTATCTTCAAACGATTTGATTTTTCTTCCAAAATCTTTACATATCCTTGTGCCTTTTCATTTTCGAGTTCTTCCTGATCTAACAAATGAACATAGTTAATAATTGATGTAAGAGGTGTTTTAATGTCATGTGATACATTAGTTATCAGGTCTGTTTTCATACGTTCATTCTTAACATTCTGATCAACTGCCTTATCAATTCCCATTCCAATACTATTTACACTATGTGCCATTCTACGGTTAATTCCAAAAAAAAGCTTTTCGTTTATCGTTCTTTTTGTATCTCCGCTTGCAATCTTATCTGTTTCTTCATTTATAAATTCATATTCAACCAAAAACTTCCACAATACAACTGCTAAAGCTACTGTTTCTATTAGCAATGCTATAACTAATAAACCAAAAGAATAAAATATGCTATAAATCGCACTGTCTATTAAAGCGACTGTAATAATCACTATCATAAAAATAATAACTTTAACCGTTGTTTTTAAATTAGTCCACAACGCTTCGCTTTTCTTAAATACAATATAAAGCAGACTTGTTCTAATGAGGGATTTTGCTTTTAATCTACGTATAATACTCATTACAAATTGAACGATAATTTCTGAGCATACAAAAATTATTGCTGATAAAACTATTTTAAGAATGTTTTGATTAATTACATTATCAATTTCATCAGTATAAAAACCTCTGGATGCTGCATTAATAATTAAGGTCACAACAAAACCTGATACTGCAACTAAATCCCACCATGAATAATCAATAGTATATAAATATGCCGGTTCCTTCCATTTATTCTTGCCTGTTGTAATAGCAAGTCCAATACCTGCTATACCTGCAATCACACAACTAAGTCCAAGAATAACAATCATTATGTTGTATTTTAAAATTTCCTTTTTTGAAGTAACTACATCTTTTACATAATAACTTAAATTAGTATCATATGGGTATGTTGTATTAACAGCCATTAAAACATATAAATCATTGTAATCTGTAAATGTTTTACACTTGCTGTTAAATATTTCAGCTGTAAAAAACTGTTTATCTAAAGTACAGATTTTTATATCGTTCAACTGGTCATACAAAAAATATTCTTTATATTCATTTGATGTAAGAATCTTCTCGGCATCCTGTGTATTATATTCTATATGCTGCCCATCTACATCGGTATACGAAATCTTGTACGATACATTTGAATCTATATTATTCATATACTTACTCGAATATTTATACAGTGAATAATCACAAAAGAAATTAAAAATTGCTTTACTTTCAGTTGAACTATATTCAGGATTTCTATCCATAAAATCCTGTAAATTATAATCACTTGAATACTCTAAATAATCACTATATGCATTATTGTCGTCTTCATATCTGCCATTATCATAATAATCACTATTTCCATAATAGTCACCCATATTATACTCTGATGAAATATCCTGTTTATCATACATTTCAATCAATTGCTTTATAGTATAACTGGAGTTAGGCAATACCGCATTTTCATCTTTACCATATTTATCATAATATGTTGCAATATTTCCAACATCTGATAACAATGCTGAAAATGATGATTCAACAATATTATTGTAATTTCTCATTGCCTCATTTCTGGACATTATAGTTTTATCGTTAAACTCGAAGTACATAGAAGAATAACATATTCCCACAATTCCTATGGCAATTAAAACATTAAAAATTGTTTTCCATTTTTTCATAAGGTACACTCCTACATTTTTTCGATTTTATATCCTAAACCCCAAACTACTTTTAAGTATCTTGGTTCTTTTGGATTAATCTCTATCTTTTCTCGAATGTGTCTTATGTGAACAGCTACAGTGTTGTCAGCAGAAATTGCAGGTTCATTCCAAACACTTTCATATATCTGCTCAATTGTATAAACCCTTCCCGGATTCTTGATAAGCAGAAGCAAAATGTTATATTCATATGGTGTTACTTTTACAGGTTCACCATCAACCGTAACCATTTTTCTGTCATCATCAATCTCAAGACCTCCAACAACATATGTATTACTTTTCTTTTCAGCTATATTTCCAAACTGTGTATATCTTCGTATCTGTGATTTAACTCTGGCAACCAACTCTAACGGATTAAACGGCTTTGTAATATAATCATCCGCTCCCACATCAAGTCCTACTACTTTATCTGAATCTTCTGATTTAGCCGATAAAATAATAATAGGTATACTACTGTTTTCTCTGATTTTTAAAGTAGCTCTTAATCCATCAAGCTTAGGCATCATTACATCAATTAATAGAAGCTGTACCTCGTTTGACTTCAATTTTTCAATTGCTTCTAATCCATCGTAAGCCTTAATTACATTATAACCTTCTTTTGATAAATAAATATCAATCGCTTCTACGATTTCTTTGTCATCATCACATACTAATATGTTGTACATTTTCTGCTCCTTTTCTAAAACACATTCTATTTGATTATAGAATATCTAATGATTTTTAAATTCCGTCACTCAATTTCTTAAGATTTAATTATGATTAAATTCTAAGTACTAGTTTTGTTTACTTCTACGCTTTTACTTTTACCTTTATAGTCTTGCTAAAGCTTCCATAAATTTTCTTTTTATTATTCTTCTTAAAAGCTCTGGCTTTTACATAATATGTTTTTTTGCCTGCAAGTTTCTTGATTGTATATTTATTTTTCTTACATGTTACTATATGTTTTTTCTTGAAATTTTTCTTTAAAGAATATACTATTTCAAAACCTGATGTACCTTTAATCTTCGATAATTTTACATTAATTTTGTTCTTCAAGCCTTTTGCCTTAATATTTGCTTTTGCAGGAACAATATTAAATGTAACATTCTGTGTTCCCTTGTAAATACCTATTCCATTAATTTTAACTGTGGCTTTACCGATTTTTTTGTTATTTTTATATGTTATTGTATAATCAATGCCTTCTCTTAAAGTTACATCTCTATATGTGATTTCAATATTGTTAAATGTAATATTTTTACCTGTATACACTTTCTTTTTTGGCACACCGTTTACTGTTGTCATAGTAATGAATTTCTGTAATCTTGGTTCAGCAACTGCATTACCATTGCAATAAGACATAACCCTGCTTATATCTCCTGAGAATAGAGCATAAGCACCTGCATTATTTACAACATTATCAATTCCACCCTTACCACTTAGCACAACTGAACATGCATTAGTAATTGAAACTCCCGGCTTATCAGGAACACTGATTGCATTATTTAAATATGAAGATGATTTTGTTTTCCCTCCATAATTTCTTATTGTTTTTATTTCTAAACCCTTTTCATAAATTTTTAAGTATTCGTATATCATAGCATATTTTAATATTGTGGTCAAAAAAAGAAGTGCTGACAAAACATTCATATGTAAGTCAGCACTTCTTAAGATATAAAATATATTTATATACAATTTTTATTTAATTACATCATTCCCATTCCCGGATTTGCAGGCATAGCCGGTGCATCTTCCTTTATATTTGCAACAACCGATTCTGTTGTTAATAATGTGCTAGCAACACTTGTTGCATTCTGTAATGCACTTCTTGTAACCTTTGCAGGGTCAAGGATTCCGGCATCAACCATCTGTACATATTTTTCATTATATGCATCAAATCCGTTTCCAGGTTCTGATTCGCGTACTTTATTTACGATAACTGAACCTTCAAGTCCGGCATTCTGTGCAATTGTAAATAATGGTGCTTCAAGAGCTTTAAGAATAATCTGTCCGCCTGTCTTTTCATCGCCTTCTAATGTATCAACTAATTTAGCAACTTTCTTTGATGCATGAATATATGCAGAACCACCACCTGAAATAATTCCTTCTTCTACAGCAGCTCTTGTAGCATTTAAAGCATCTTCCATACGAAGTTTCTTTTCCTGCATTTCAGGTTCTGTAGCAGCACCAACTCTGATAACTGCAACTCCACCTGCCATCTTAGCAAGTCTTTCCTGTAATTTTTCTTTATCAAAATCAGATGTTGTTTCAGCTAGCTGAGCTTTAATCTGAGCGATTCTTCCCTGAATTTCTTCAGAATTTCCTTCGCCATCAACGATAATTGTATTTTCTTTCTGAACCTTAACTGATTTAGCACGACCAAGGTCTTCAATCTTAGTTTCAGCAAGTGATAAGCCTAATTCTTCTGAAATAACCTGACCACCTGTAAGAATTGCAATATCTTTTAACATTTCTTTTCTTCTGTCACCGTATCCAGGAGCCTTAACTGCAACCACGTTAAATGTTCCACGAAGTTTATTAACAATTAATGTTGTAAGAGCTTCACCTTCTACATCTTCAGCAATAATTAAAAGCTTTGAGCCGCTCTGTACAATCTGTTCAAGAATTGGAAGAATTTCCTGAATATTTGAAATCTTCTTATCTGTTATTAAAATATATGGATTATCAAGGTTTGCTTCCATCTTTTCCATATCTGTTGCCATATATGCTGAAATATATCCTCTGTCAAACTGCATACCTTCAACAAGGTCAAGCTCAGTTTTCATTGTCTTTGATTCTTCAATTGTGATTACACCATCGTTAGAAACTTTTTCCATTGCATCTGCAACCATTTCTCCGACTTCTTCATCTCCAGCTGAAATTGCAGCTACTTTAGCAATCTGTTCCTTACCTGTAACCTTACTACTCATTTCTGAAATTGCCTTAACAGCTTCATCTGTAGCTTTCTGCATACCCTTTCTTAAAATAATTGGGTTAGCACCTGCAGCTAAATTTTTCATTCCTGCATTAATCATAGCCTGTGCTAAAACTGTAGCTGTTGTTGTTCCATCACCTGCAACATCATTTGTCTTAGTAGCAACTTCTCTAACTAACTGTGCACCCATATTTTCAAATGCATCTTCTAATTCAACTTCTTTAGCAATTGTTACACCATCATTAGTAATAAGTGGTGCACCATATGATTTATCTAATACAACATTTCTTCCCTTAGGTCCAAGTGTTACTTTTACTGTATTTGCCAACTGATTTACTCCAGCTTCTAATGCAACTCTGGCATCTGCTCCAAATTTAATTTCTTTAGCCATTTTTATAACCTCCATTCAAATTTTCAATTCATAAGTATGATATTGAAGCTATTCAACTACAGCTAAAATATCGTTCTGTCTAACTATAATATATTCCTCGCCATCTAATTTAACTTCATTTCCTGCATATTTTGAATATATTACTTTATCTCCGGCTTTAACCTGCATTGTTACTTCTTTACCGTCTACAACTCCACCGGGACCTACAGCAATTACTTCTGCCTGTTGTGGTTTTTCCTGTGACTGTGTTGTTAAAATAATTCCTGACTGTGTCTTTTCTTCAGGTTCAGCCTGTTTCAATACTACTCTGTCTCCTAATGGTACTAATTTCATTTAAAACTACCTCCTTTTCAGCTTGTTAGCACTCTTTCTTTTTGAGTGCTAACCCAATAACCTAATAATATATCAATTATTTCAAATATGCAACCCCTTATTTTTATTTTTTATTGTCACTTTTCTTCTTTTTATCTGTTTTCGTTCCAATTTTAGCATCTCTTCCAAAGCAGAATAAATACTGCTGTGCATAGCCTCCATACTCACCATAATGATTAGATGCGAATTTTTGTATTTCCTCTTTACTTGTCTCTTTTCCAAAATAAATGGCTTCCATTATACGTTTAATCCAAACATCAATAGGAAATGCATTTCTATATCCAAGTCCAAATAGCAAAACACAGTTTGCAACTTTATCTCCCACTCCCTTTATTGACTTTAATAATTCTCTTCCATCTTCTTCATTTAGATTTGCAAATAATTCTTCATTTATTTCACCTGAAGCAAGCTTTTGTGATGCATCATATAAATAAGGTGCCCTAAATCCGGACTTCATTTCCCTAAATGCTTCTTCTGTTATTTCTCCTAACTTTTCAGGATTTGGGAAACTATAGTATTTTTCACCATTTACATCACCAAGATATTCACCATATTGTTCACTTATTCTTTTTACAACTTGCTTGATTTGAGGTATTTGTTTGTTTTGTGAAATAATGAAAGATATTAGAACTTCATGGAAATCCTGATTTAAAATTCTAACACCATATTTTTCTTTAATTGCGCTTTCTAACTTATTATCCTTCTTCAACAAATATTCTTTAATTTCATTATAATCTCTATCCAAATCAAAATAATTAATCCATATATTTTCTACATCTTCCTTTGAAGTATTATAAAATATAAGTTGATTTTCATCTTGTTTTATATGAAGCATTTTATTTTTTGCAACAATAACATATTCTTCTTTATCTAACTTATAAAATCTAAAACACTGACCACATTCTAATGTCTGTTCCAAATCAAAATCTTTAAGTTCATTTATTAGAGTATTTTTTCCATTCTCTGTAATTTTCATTTGTTTTTCCTCTTTTCTTACGAATATTTAACTAATCTAATAGGTAGAGTATCATTTTTATTATTCACATTCAATATAGATATTTATGTAAATTTATTACATTCTATTTTTTTAGCGTATGTAATATACATAAGTTTATATTTACTCACTTTTTACTCACACAATAACTTATGACATTATGTCCTCTTTTTTTAATAATTAATATTAAAATTGTCATAATTTCTTTACATTATTTAATGTATTTCTCCTTTATTTTAGTCCAAAATAGTTATATAATTATATTAAAATGTTGACAACGAAAGGAGACTGTATTATGGGATTTTTTAAAAAATTAGTTGGTTCAGCCGCTGTTATTGGCGCTGCTGTTGGAGGGGTATCTTATTTAAAGAAGCGCAAAGAGGAAAAATATACTGAAGATGATATTTTTGAAGACTTTGATGACGAAAAGATTTTTGATATTAAAACAAATTCTAACAAAAATGGGACTCAGAAAATAACAATTACATTTAATTCTAACAAAGCTAAATCAATGGCTAATAATGCTGCTGATAAAGTATTAGAAGCTGCTGATTCTGCTAAAGAAAAAATTGTAGATGCTGTTGGCGAAGAAAAATATAATTCTGCTGTAAAAAAAGTAACTGATGCTGCTACTTTTGCTAAAGATAAAGCAAGTGATGCAAAAGACAAAATCACAGATTTTGTTGGTGAAGAAAGAATTGACAACGCTAAAGATTTATTCAATGATGCCGTTGATTTTGCAAAGGATAAAACATCTGAAGTTATTGATAAAGTAAAGAATTATAATAGTGAAAATGATTTTGTTGATACAGATTATAGTGACATTGATGATTTTGAATCATTAGATGATGACTTTGTTGATGAATCTGACGATTTAAATAACGGCTTTGATGAAAATTACTCTGAAAACGATGATTTTGTTTCATCTGTCAAATTAGAGGAAGATGATGCTTCTTCATTTAATGACGAAACATTTGATAACAATGACATACCTTCTGAAGAAAATCATATTTTCGAAGACATTGATGATATAAAGCAGGACGATGATTCATTTGAAGATACAAATATTTCTGAAGAAGGCACAGACATATTTGAAGAAGAATCTGTACCAAATGTTACGGAACATAATACCGAATCAAGTCTAACTGACGATGAAGAATATGATACTGAATCTAATATTACCGATGATGAGCTTGATAATAAAAGCAGTATTTCAGATAATACCTCAGAAAATCAGGCTGCTACAGAACCTGATGAATTTAATGAACTTGATGACGAATTAAACGATGATACATTTGATAATATCGAAGTAAATAATGATTCTTTAAATAGCAATAAATATAACAGCGAAAAAGATTCTGCTATTGTTGAAGAACATTTCTCTTTTTTAAAAAAAGCATCAGATAAGAGTGATGTTAACACTTCTACTGAAGATACTGATTTCTTAGATGATGAACTTGATGAAATCTAAATAATTTATAATAAAAAAATATAAAGGAGCCATTACAGTATGATAATTCTGACTAGTTAAGAAGTATCATACTATAATGGCTCCTCTTGTTATCTTCCCGTAAAAAATCTCCCTATTCTAGGTCTATAGAGATTTTTCACAATGTAACCGAAAAAATAAATTTCGAAATTTGTACGAATATATTTTACAATAAATGAGCTCTTAATTCTTCTCCGCTCATTTCGCTTAAATATGCAGGTGCAATATCTAATACTGTCTTACAGCCTTTCTGTCCTTCATCATAAAGACGCTTAGCAGCTCTTGCATATGCAATTAAAACACTTGTAGTAAATTCAGGATTTGAATCTAACTTTAAGCTATATTCAATAATATGATTATGTTCTTTATTCATTCCTGTTTTTCCTGAACGGATTACAAATCCACCATGTGCCATTCCGCTATGATTCTTTTCTAATTCTTCTTCACTAATGAAATGAACTGTTGTATTGTAATCTGAGAAATAATTTGGCATTTCCTTGATTTCTTTTTCAACTGCAGCGGCATCTGCACCTTCTTCTAATACAACAAAACATTCTCTTTCATGCTTATCTCTTGTTGTAAGTTCCGGATTTTCGCCCGATCTAACTCTTTCTAAAGCACTTTCTACAGGAATTGTATACTGCTTTGCATTCTTAACGCCTTTAATTCTACGAATTGCATCTGAATGTCCCTGACTAACACCTTTTCCCCAGAATGTATAATCTTTTCCATCTGGAAGAATTGCATTTGCATAAACTCTGTTAAGCGAGAACATTCCAGGATCCCAACCTACTGAAATAACTGCTATTTTTCCAGCTTCCTTTGCTGCCTTATCAACTGCCGCAAAATGTTCAGGTATTCTTGCATGAGTATCAAAACTATCAATTACGTTAAACATTGAAGCAAACTGTGGAGTCTGTACAGGAAGATCTGTAGCACTACCACCACATAAAATCATAACATCTATCTTATCTTTCCAGTCTGCAACTTCATCAATATGACATACCGGAACATTTTCTGTTAAAATAGTTACATTCTTAGGATTTCTTCTTGTAAATACAGCAACTAATTCCATATCATTAGCTTCTTTAACTGCACATTCTACACCTTTTCCCAGGTTTCCATAACCTAAAATACCAATTCTTGTTTTCATTTCAGTCTCCTTCGTTAATATATATTTTACTTAATCAGCACTTGCAATCATTAGTCTTCTTTAATTGACATATTGTAAGTTTTCGCCACAAAAAATTATAGAATTTTTCCACAGATTTGACAATACTTTATATTATATTTTCTATAATTCTTTAATTTTTTCAAGAATACTTTTGATGCCTTGCTAAATACTGCATGTTTTTTCCATACTAAAGCTAGATTGCCAAAAAAGAAGTGTATTTAATTCACAATGAAAATAAATACACTTCTTAGGCTTATATATTTTTTATATATTATTTACTATTTGCTTTATATCCTCTAAATTGTCTGCGAAAAAAATTCCTTCCTGTCTTTGTTTAGACGAAAATTCTTTTTCAATCATATGATTTAACAATTCTTTTAAACTGTTATAATATCCATCCAAATTATATAAAATACAAGGATTATTAAGCTGTTTCATTGAAATTTTACACATAACTTCAGACACTTCTTCCAGAGTACCCGTACCACCTGGAAAAGCCACAAATACATCTCCTAATTCTATCATTTTAGTTCTTCTTTCTGACATATCTTTTGTAATAAATAATTCGGTTAATCCCTCATGTTGAACTTTTGCATCTATAAAAAATTGTGGTTCAACTCCTATAACTTTGCCACCTGCATTTAATACACTGTCTGCAAGTTTTCCCATAAGTCCTGTTTTAGATCCACCATACACAAGTGTGTTGCCACTTATTCCAATCCATGTTCCCAATTCTTTAATTGCCCTTTTAAATGTTTTATCATTTCCGTCTGATGCCCCAAGATAAACTGTAATATTCATTTCAATACCTCTTTCGTAATTTAATTCTAAACTTCTGTCCCAACTTCAATTAAGTTTCCATCTAAATCATAAAATCTTATAACTTTTTGTCTCCAACTATTTGTCATAAGTTTATTAATTTTCCATCATTATCTAGTATTACATCCAATCCAAATAATTCATGATATAACATTATTGATTTTTCTATATCATTAACAACAATTAAAACATTCCTTAATTTCATAAAAACGACTCCTATACATATTAGTCTTATTTTATTATATTATTTTTCACTACCTCATAACAAGTAAAAGAATTATATTTATTTCATTCTTCATCCGTAACACCGTTTGTTTTGTACATTGTTCTTACTAATGCATCCTTTGAATTTTTCCATGGTTCATCTTTATATCTATAATCAAATTTTTTTATAAACCATTCTACATCCTCAATTGTTCTATCTAGATTTTGTTCAAATATATCTATAGTCATTTTATTAAATTCGTCAAATTTATTTCCCGATAATTCTTTATCAGCATATTTAAGTAAAGCATTTAAATGCTCAAAGCAAAATCCTTTACAATTCTTATATAATTCTAAAAAATCTTTATCTTCTTTTTTCCATAAATAAAGTATCGTGGCAACATATCTGTCAAATGTATCATTTAAACGGTCGCACACGAAACAACTTCCATTTAATTTATCCAGATATTCAGTTATTGGCTTCTTTTCTTTCTTTTTAAATAATCCACCTGAAGATTTCTCCTTAGACAGCGTATCAACCTGCTTTTTTACATTCTTTAAATGTGTTTCCATTATTAGAGCAAGTCCTAATCTGTTATTGTATTCGTATAATTTTTTTATATGTCTGGAACAATAACCTTTTTCATCAGTTTCAAATCTAATATAGTCCTCCATGTAACTTGGTCCCATGGCAAATGCTATATTATCGTTTTCTATATCATCTCTCATTTTGCATAATGGGCACTCACAATCTACCTTAAATGCATCCATTACAGGTATTGTATATAATTTTTCTTCCATTCTTCCTTCTCTCCATTTTTTAATCTGTTTACATTTTTATATTAATTCATAGCGAATAATTTAAACTAAGTCTGTTTATATAATTTAAGTTAATTCTCTTTGTTTAATTAAAACTAATAAAAGGTTGAAAAGGATTTCTCCTCCTCAACCTTTTATTGGCTCTATTTAGGTAATTTAAAAGAACTCTTTAATGAAACTATTCTGTTATATACCGGTTTTTCTTTTGTATAATCTTTAATATCTGCACAGAAATAACCCTGTCTTACAAACTGGAATTTATCTTCAGGCTCTGCATCAGCAAGTCCCTGTTCCAAATAGCATTTCTTCAATACTGTAAGTGAATTTGGATTAAGGTTAAGAGAACCATCTTCATTAAGTTTTCCTTTTTCTTCATCAACTATATTTTCATATAATCTTACTTCAGCTTCAATAGCATGTCTTGCTGATACCCAATGAATTGTTCCTTTGACCTTACGTGCTGTAAAGTTATTACCACTTCTTGTTTCCGGATCATAAGTACAATGCACTACAGTAACATTACCATTTTCATCCTTTTCGTAATCTACACATTTTACAAAATAAGAATGCATAAGTCTTACTTCATTTCCCGGGAACAATCTGAAATATTTCTTAGGTGGTTCTTCCATAAAGTCTTCTCTTTCAATATATAGTTCTTTACAGAATGGAACTTTTCTACTTCCTAATTCTTCATTTTCAATGTTATTAACTACATCAAACCATTCAACCTGGTCTTCAGGATAATTGTCAATTACAAGCTTAATTGGATCTAATACAGCCATCATTCTTGGTTTCTTAGTCTTTAAATCTTCTCTAATGCAATATTCTAACATTGCATAATCAACTGAACTATTGCTCTTTGATATACCACAAAGTTCAACGAAGTTCTTAATTGATTCAGGAGTAAATCCTCTTCTTCTAAGTGCTGCAATAGATACTAAACGTGGATCATCCCATCCATCTACAATTCCATCTTCAACTAATTTTTTAATATATCTTTTTCCTGTGATTACATTTGTCAAATATAACTTTGCAAATTCAATCTGTCTTGGAGGATTAGGGTATTCAAGTTCTGTGACTACCCAATCATATAAAGGTCTGTGATCTTCAAATTCCAATGTACAGATAGAATGTGTTACATGTTCAATTGCATCTTCAATAGGATGAGCAAAATCATACATTGGATAAATGCACCACTTATCTCCTGTATTATGATGTGTCATATGAGCCACTCTATAAATAATTGGATCTCTCATATTAATATTAGGAGATGACATATCAATCTTAGCCCTTAATACCTTTTCACCATCTTTATACATTCCATTCTTCATGTTTTCAAATAGTTCTAGATTTTCTTCAACACTTCTGTCTCTATATGGGCTGTTCTTTCCAGGTTCAGTTAATGTACCTCTATATTCCCTAATTTCTTCAGGTGTTAAATCGCATACATATGCTTTACCTTTTTTTATTAACTTAACAGCTGCCTCATACATCTGATCAAAATAATTAGATGCAAAAAATAATCTGTCTTCCCAGTCAGCTCCAAGCCATTTTATATCTTTTAAAATTGACTCTACAAATTCTGTCTTTTCTTTTGTAGGATTTGTATCATCAAATCTCATATTAAATTTACCATTATATTTCTTAGCCAAACCATAATTTAAAAGAATTGACTTTGCATGTCCAATATGAAGATATCCATTTGGTTCAGGTGGAAATCTTGTCTGAACATGATCAAATCTTCCTTCTTCCAAATCTTTGTCGATAATCAATTCAATAAAGTTTTTAGTTACTTCACTTTTCACGTTTTCTTTTTCCATTTTGTATGTCCTCCAGCGTTTAGAATATAAACGTTTTCATAATTATTAGATTATACAATAAATTTTTTTCCATTTCAACATCAAGTATGCATTGTTTTAGGCATATTTAGTCAAATATCAATGCTTTTACTGTTAAATCAAATGCTTTATAAAATAAATTTTTCAAGCATTCTTCTTAACACATATTCATGTCCGGCCATAACAATTGAATCATCATTAATTCTTAAAACGGCAGTTCTTACAAAATTCCAACCAACACCAAGTTCAATACCACCATGTGTCTCACAATTTCTGATTATTCTTTTTCTTTCATTTTCACTCATTGCAAGTAATTTCATATTATCTTCTTTATCAAATTGTATTATCGGATATCCGCCATGATATCCAACCAATTTTAAATTTTTCAAATTAAAAGTTTTGCTCCATTGTTCTAATATCTCTTCCAAAATTTATCTCCTTAAATTTTATCTTTTCATAATCTTTATTCATTATTAATTGTCTATTCTAAGAATTATAACACAATAAGGCAAAACTTTCATTTTTTTGTAAATACAAAGAAACAGGTTTTATGAAAGACATCTTTCTAAAAACCTGTTTCTTTTCAAAATCTAAACCCTTTCGTAACACTTTGTTACGATAGTAATTTAACATATTTAATATAATAAATATAGTATTTATATTTTAAAATATGTATCATTTTTTATATGTGAATGTAATTACAGATAAAAATACACTAAAATAAGTTTTTTTTGCATTGTCAAAAAAACTGTAAATTTATAAACATAACATTTTTATCTTTTTATCGCATTTATTATTTGATATGTTTCTGAATAAAATTAACTACTAACTTTCTTGTTTCTCCCAATGCATTCGATGTTTCAAATTTTCTTTCAGGATGCCACTGCAAAGCTAATATCTTCATTTCATCAGAACCAAATGCCTCTATTGTCTGATTTTCTTTATCAATTGCAAGAGGCTTAAAACACGGAGCTAATCCATCAATTGGAACTACGTCCTTGTGATAGTTGTTTACTATAATTGTTCTATCTTCTTCCACAAGATATACTTCGTGATCCACTCCTCTTGGTCTTTCTACCGGCAAATCAGGATGATAAAGTAACTTTCCGCCAAACAAAGCATTCATATACTGCATTCCTCTACAAGTTGCGATAATTGGAATTTCCTGCTCAATACAATGTCTTATTAATTTTTCTTCCATTGCGTCTCTATGCGGCTGTAATTCTTCGTTATGAGGCCTGTCATAAAATTTACATGGAAGAGCTCCTCCACCTACAACAATAAGTAAATCACATTGTCTTTCAAATAATTTACCTACATTTTTAACATGATTTGAAGCCGGCTGTGGAATAAATCCAAGCAATTCGTAAAATCTTATATATGCAGATTCTAATACATCAGTTGAATCTCCATATTGATTTACGCCTTCTCTTTGAGTAATCAGTGCTCGCAAATCCTCACACTGCATCCCTTCTTTAATACTTCCATTAGCACAGTCTAATTCCATGTAGTTCATAGATGCCGCATAATTATATATTTTTTCACCACATCCGATTGCTGCCGGAATTTCAAACTCAGCACATCTTATAGCCATATGGCTTGCCATTCCACCATATTTTGTTATAAATCCCTTTATTCCTTTTGTAAAAATCCATTCATATCCGGGATCAGCCTTTGGAATCATTACAATTTTATCCATAAGGTCTTCATCTGTTTCCCTTTCAAGATTTACTACTTCTCCCTCAACTTTTTGTGATGTAATAAAATTTGGTCTTGCCTCATTTACAGGAATAAACGAAACACCTAACTTAGATAAAATGACATCAGGTAAAATGATGTTTAACTTATCATAATATTCTTTTCTATTATTTACTATTGTATCCGTTAAATATTTTTTAATTTCAGCTACTTTTAATTTCTTACAATGCTTTAAATCCTCTACTGTAATATATGACAGGCTTTTTCTGTCAATTTCAAGTAATTTACCTAAATTCTGAATTAAATCAATTACAAGACTTAAAGATTTAGTAAATTCGAATTTAAAAAATTCTCTTCCCTCAATTGCAGAAACAAGGAAATTATTAAATTCCTTTGGATGAATATCAAATCCAATAGAAGTAAGTGCTTCTTTCAACCTGTTTTCATCTAAACCTTTAGATACATTCTTATCTTTGTAGTTTTTATTCTTCTCCGTTACCGGTCTGAAAACCATCTGATTATAACTGTCTGTACGAATATCATAAGTGCCACTTCTTAAATGTCCATATATTTTATTAAATTCATTTCTAGACATTAACCCCAATGAAAACTTGTGGAAATCATAATCAAATTTTGATGAAACAGTATTAATTGATTTCATAAACTCATCTATTTCATCATTTGTAAACCATCCTGCTTCTACTAATGAACTGCAGAATGACTTTGCCATAAATGCCATTCTTGCCTGTCTTGTAAACTGTGGTGTACCAAGACTTTTTATGGCATCTAAAAGTTCTGTTATATCTTCTAATATTCTATGAATATTATTTGTTTCTGAATCCAAAGATGCTATTCTTTTTCTTTCATTTTCCAAATGATTAATATCTGCATTATCTTTCATTGATATTAATCCGTGTTTTTCAATTGTATTTAAAGTAAGTTTATGAAGTGCCTCTACAATTGTATTTCTTTCTGCTCTTGTAAATCCATTTTCAAGTAATTCTTTTGTTCTGTTTTCTGTATTAAAATCATAACTTGTATAAACTATTTCAAATTCAATTTTATCATGAGCAGTTGTGTCCTGTTTCAATTTATTTACGTAAAAATCAACAAGTTTTAAAGCTAATTTTTCACTAATCTCAGCAGGTATTAATGAATAAAACGAATATTGTATACTTATATATGGTTTTACACCAATCTTGTACATCAGTTCTTTCTCTAATTTCTTATATCCCATTGGCACAAGGCCCTGATTCCATGCCCTTGATGTAATAATTTCTCTATATAATGAATAATCAAGATTTCTAGGACTTGTTCCAATAATTTCTGAAGGATTCCAAAATGCCATATCAGATAGAATCATTGGTTGTCCGTCAAGACTGCATTCTATTCTATCATAATCCTTTTTTACGTCATTTAATTTACTATAGAAATCATTAATGGCATTAATCGCATTCTTATTTTTTGTATTTGCAACCAAAGGTCTAACCTGAAAAATTATTACTTCATTTTTCTTATTTACTGCAAATTCAATATCTAATGGTATTTTCAATAAATCTTCGATTTCCTGAACTGATTCAAGAAGATTTTTCCATGCTGTATTTAACTCTGAAAGTTCCGTATTTCTTGCAATCCATAAAGTCTTTCCGCCTTTTCCACTTGTTACGGAATCCGTAGAACCGCTATCATCATAATTTATCAGATAATATGGTCGTTGCCCCTGAATATCATAAGTAAACAAAACACCACTATACAGTACATCTACAGCCTGATGCTGAATTAAAACCTGTTCATCTTCAATATTATCAATATCTAAAGTGTATGATTTAAGTACAGTATCTATTGCATTAATAATTGCTGTTTCATTAGTTGAATCTACATCTAAAATACTTGTGTAATGACCTGCATTTGATTTTACAAAACAGTCTTCATTTGTAGATGAACTTCTTACAACTATTTTTTCACCTTTAAATTTTTCAATTATCTTATCAGCTGTTTTTTTCTTATCACGATGATATTCTTTAGCTGTTATAATAAGCATTTCTTCAATATATCCTAATTTAATTACTTCATTTAAGGCTTTAAGGGTATTAGCCTTAGTAGATATAAATTTTATTGTCTGCTTATTATCTCTGTCTCCTAAATTTCCAATATAATCTCTCTCCATATTTTCAATCCTTTTTGTACCTAAAACTAATTTTCTTCAGTTACATCTTTTAGTTCTCCACCGTCCGTTACAATCTTCAACCACTCTTTTGCCTTTGCTACTGTTTCTTCATTAGGAACCATTACATAAGCTCTATTACTTGGAACTGAATATGTGTAATTTGACTGTCCTGAACCTGATACATTATAACTTTGAATATTCCACTCGTATCCATTTGCCAATTGGAATTTAACAAATTTCTGAATGTTTTTCTTGCTAACGCTTGTCTGAAAACTTTCACTTATGCTTTCAAGTATTTTCTGATAATTATCCAAAATGCTTGGGGATGCACATTTTGATATCACACCTTTAATTACAGACATCTGATTCTTTCCACGCTGTACGTCACCTCTTGCAAATGATTTTCTTTCTCTTGCAAATACTAATGCCTTATCGCCATTCATATTATAATTAATTCCCTGACTATAGCTATATCCTTTTGCTGAGAAAGCACATTCAGAATCAACATCTATTCCACCTAATGCATTAATAATATCTTTAAATCCGTCAAAATTAACTCTCACATAGTAATCAATATCAATATCATAAAGCATTTCTAATGTTTCCATTGATACATCTACGCCATATAAACCTGCATGTGTAAGTTTGTCTCTTACTCCGTTTGAATTAGACAAAGGAACATAATAATCTCTAGGTGTTGAAAGTAATAAAATCTGTCTGGTCTGTGGATTTACTGACATTATTATATTTACATCACTTCTGCTCTTTGTTGTTACTGCGCCAAATGTATCAATACCGCTTATATAAACATTAAAGCATTCCTTTGTTATATCTTTCTTCTTATTTTCATTTTGAACCTGATGAGTAACTTTATATGTATAGATACATTTTACCTTCGATTCAAAATCAGTATAATCAGCTTCATCATTTTTCTTTTCACCCATAGATGTTATAACATCTATCATTGACTGATTTAATACAACTGCTCTTGTTTCTTTATTATATAAAGCTTCTGTCATGGTTATTACATCATCGTATTCCTGATAATTACCATCCTGATTAATCTTTTCATTAATGTTATTTAATAATTCGTCTTTGTCATCACCTACAAATTTCTGAATATATCCAAATTTATCATCTTTTAACTCTTCAATATTCTTTGCCTCATCATCTGATAATATATATACACCAAATTCATCTGTTGATAACTTACTGTTGTTTACAATTTTATCTATTGTTTTTTCCGATTCTTTAAAAATACCTTTTATAGTCTTTTGATTTAATCCAATTGCTATATCTGCTCCAACGCTCATTACAATCATAATAACAGACATTATTGTAGATATTATTGCTCCGGCTTTATTTCTCTTTATAAAAAATGGAATTAACATCCATAATACTATCGCAATTTCTACTGCAACAATTAATCTTACCGGAATATAATTTAAAGCTACATTGTTGTTATAAGTTAATATCATATATAAAAATATCTCTAATATTACTATTGGAATTACCTGTAATATATTTAAAACTGTTGCTGTCATTTTTAATTTCTTATTTAACATCTCCATCTCCTTTTTAATTGTGTCTCATTTACAGCATTAAAATAGATTTTACCTTCTTTTATCTGCTTACTTTTTTTAAATAACAAACGTACTTTATGACTTCCGTATGCTATCGATAATTATAGCATTTCCCATTCATTACGACAATATTGTTATTGTCTATTCATAAATGATTAAGAAATAACTTTATTAAAATAATCACCTTGTAAATTTTTATACATATAATTAATGTATAGAAAATAGCTTTTATTTTAGTTTATATATTATGGAAGATTGATAATGTTAACGAAATAACGCTCGCGCTGCTTGCCACTCGTAACAGTTCTAAATTTTCAACTATATTTTGCTTTTAGGACCTCCGGCTCTAAGCAAAATATACCTGTCAATTCAATTTGAACCGACGGTGGCAAATGCCCTTTCTTATAACATTATCAATCTTCCATAAGAATAACATATATAATAAAAAAGGTGATTTGTATGGATTCATTTGCAATTATTTCAAATGGGAATAAGCAGAAATATTTGTATGATTATTTAATTTTTCATAATTATTCTGCTAAACTTGTAACAAATTTTAACCTTACAGAATATAAATATATTGTCGCATCAATTCCTTTTTCCAAAGATGGAGAAAATGTAAATTGTGATTTTTATACAAGTTTTCCAATTACAACTTTTATTTCATTATTAAAACCGGGACAGATTTTATTTGGTGGAGGATTTAAAGGTTCAGTCGTATCACATTGTATGAATTCAGGAATTAAAGCAATCGATATCTTAAATATTCCCGACTTTTACAGAAACAACGCATTTTATACTGCAGAAGGACTTTTAGGATATATAATCAGTAACACTAATTTTTCTTTAAAAGCATCTAATATTTTAGTTCTTGGTTATGGAAAATGTGGAAGCGAAATATGTAATTTATTCAACAACGTAGGTTCTAATATTTTCTTTTATGAAAATAATGAGTCAAAAATAAACGATGGTTTAAATAAAAACTTTACTTTTTTAGATATAAATAAAAAGAATAATAATTTATCAAAAATAGACATAATTATTAACTGTATTCCTAAAAATATACTCTCCATAAGTAATCTTAAAACACTTCAGAAAAGTTGTACTATATTTGATATAGCATCATCACCTTACGGATTCGACAAAGATATTTTAAATTCTCTCTCCCTGACATATCACATTTGTCCCGGACTTCCCGGCAAATATGCCTCTAAAAGTTCCGGCGAATTAATAGCAAAGAACATATCATCAATTATAGAAGGGACTGCAGAAAATGAATCACAGTTTAGATAATAAAAATATTGGAATCGGAATAACCGGTTCTTACTGTACCTACAAAAAAGTTTTCAACGAATTAAAACGTCTATCTGAAGCAAATACAAATCTTTATACAATTTTTTCAGATAACGCTTCTAAAACTGACAGTAGATTTGGAAACCATGAAGATTTTTTAAATTTAGCAAAAGAACTTAGCAATAAAGAGCCAATCACTACTATAACAGGAGCCGAACCAATTGGTCCTAAATCAATGTTTGACGTTTTAGTTATTGCACCATGTACAGGTAATACTCTTTCAAAACTTGCAAATGGAATTTCTGATACGCCTGTTTTAATGGCCTGTAAAGCACATTTAAGAAACAACAAACCTTTGGTTATATGTTTAAGTACAAACGATGCACTTGGAATGAATTTAAAAAATATAGGCATTTTATTAAATACTAAAAATATTTATTTTGTTCCTTTTGGAATGGATGATTATATTTCAAAACCAAATTCCATGACTGCACATGTTGATTTACTGCAGGATACAATAGTTAAAGCTTTGCAGGGCCGACAAATTCAGCCTGTGATACAAAGTCCACATGTAACAATAACCTAAAGGTCCTATGGACCTTTTTTATATGATTTTAAGGAGGTTTTTATGAGCGGTATTGCCGGTTACTTTCAAACAGAATTTGACGTTGAGAGAAACCATACTTTGTATGCAATTTACGAAAGCAAATTAACTAATATGCAGGATTCATTAATTACAAATTGCCACGAAAACAGTATAATTTACATGAAACATCACATCGGATTTACAGCCAGCAATTTTTCAGTCACACATAGAGATTCGATATCAGTTACCTATAAGAATCGAACAGCTTCTATCGTCTTTACAGGAAACATTTATAATTCAAATGAATTAAAATATAAATTATCATCCTATGATATTTCCGCTTATGAATTGTGCAACGAAGAACTTATTCTATATTTATATTTAGTTTTCGGCGAAGATATTTTCAAAGAAATAAATGGTGGTTTTTCATTTGCAATTTACGAAAACAACTCATTAATAATAGTAAGAGACCCTATTGGTATAAAGCCATTATTTTATCATTGTACAAATAATCATTTTATATTTGCTTCTCAACCAAAAAGTATATTTGCTTACGGCATAAAACCCGAACTAACTAATGAAAGCTGGTGTGAAATAATCGGACTTGGTCCTGCACGAACTCCCGGAAAAAGTTTATTTAAAAATATATTTGAAGTACTTCCCGGCAATTATATAAAAGTAACTTTTAACTCACAGGACATTATCAGTTACCAAACTCATTGCTATTGGGAATTAACCTATAATCATCACACTGATCCTTATTTAGATACAGTTGACAAAGTTAATTATCTGATAAAAGACAGTATTAAAAAGCAATTAACTAAAGATACAACTATTTGTTCTCTTTTATCCGGCGGAATTGATTCAAGTCTTGTAACTTCTATTGCTAAATCTATGATGGATAAAGAAAACAGAGAATTGAAAACATACGCATTTGAATTTGAAGGCAATGAAATTTTCTTTAATGGGAACTCTTTTCAAAACTCATTAGACAGACCTTACGTAGAAATAATGAGAAAATACTTAAATTCTAATCATAAATATCTAACCTGTGACAGTTCAGGGCAAATTAAATATTTAAAAGAAACTGTTGATATGAGGGATGCTCCATGTATGGCAGATATTGAATCTTCTTTAATGTACTTTTGCAATGAAATATCAGAAACAAATAACATAGCTTTAACGGGAGAATGTGCTGATGAAGTATTTGGTGGTTACCCATGGTTTCATCGTGATGAAATGATAAACTCAAATTCTTTCCCATGGTCTAAAGATTTATCCGTAAGAACATCTCTTTTTAATGACAGTTTCATTCAATCTCTTAATTTAGAAGAATACGTTGATGACGCTTATAAAACTTCTCTAAGCAAATGCCCTGAAAGTGATTACAACAACGAGAAAGATAAACGCCGTTTTGAAATTGGATATCTGACTATAAACTGGTTCATGATGACTTTAGTTAACAGAATGGAACGTTGTAGTGTTTTCTCAGGGCTTGATGCAAGAGTTCCTTTTGCCGACTATAGATTAGTATCCTATGTTTTCAGTATTCCATGGGAATACAAATGTAAAGAGGGAAGTGTTAAACATTTATTAAAAGAATGTGGGAAAGATTTTCTTCCACCAGAAATTATAAACAGAAAAAAATCTCCATATCCAAAAACTTACAATCCTGAATACGAGAAAATGATTGGTAAACTTCTTCTAGAAGAATTTGATAATAACTATGCACTTAATTTTATTGTAGATAAAAATAAGGTAATTAATTACATCAACTCATCTAAAGATTATGGCAAGCCATGGTACGGTCAACTTATGGCTGGTCCACAAATGTTAGCATATATTCTTCAAATCAGTTATTGGTTAAAGAAATATAGTTAAATTAAATTTAAGTAAAAAACTCCAACAGACAGTTGATTATTAAATATTCTCAAAATTTAAAAGATTATTTTTTTCAGCCTTGTCTGCCGGAGTTTTTTCTTATGGTTGGCTTATTTTAAAGCCTTATTAATTAATTTCTTAATTTTTTTATTTGCTTTGACAGTTATTTTTGATACTTCAATTGGCTTATCAACATGATATACTCCCGGTTGGAAAATAATATTCTTTCCTGCCTTTAGCTGTTTATTAATGCTATCAGTTGTATCAACTGTATTTCCGACACATCCCTGAATCACTTCATTCCAATTAACTCCATACACTCCATCATTAATGTAGCAATTTCTATAATATTTCTTTTTGTTTAAACTGCTTATTTTTTTTGTTATATATTAAAATTAATTCTACATATAAAAAACGATTTTATATGTTTATAAATTTCATTTATTAAAAAAATCTTTCACCCCACTCTTGACAAAGAGCCAAAAAAACAAACGACATAGCCGTTTACACGACTATGCCGCTTGCTTTTAATTTTTATCTAAACATTAAATTATGCTTATAAATTACTAATCAATATTCTGGTCATTATCAATTGGTAAATTTGGAAAATCAACAACAATGTTTGCACCTGTAACTGTAATAGTTGCTGATGTTGCTAATTCTTTATCAGATTCATTATCAAATGCCTTAATTACATATGTTCCATTAGGTACGCACTTGAATTCATATTTTCCATCATCATATGAACTTACGTAATCATATCCAATAGGTTCATCTGTTTTATCTGCTTTGTAAATTCTTACATAAGCTCTCTTATTAAGTACTGCACCTGATCTGTCTTTAAGAGTTCCCGTAATTGTTGCTCTTGTTGGAGCTGTATATGATAATACTGTATCAGCGCCTAAGCTTACATACTTAGCAAGAGTAATCTGTTCTCCATAACTTTCAATATATACAGAATAGTTACCTGCCGGGAGACATACCTTTGATGTAAGAATCTTCTTTTCATAATCAGTTGTTTCATCAGCAGATACTGCACTGAAAGTTTCATTTAAATCATGATTGTAAAACATTAATTCATCTGTGCTACTGTCATAATTATAAAGAACTGTAGTAACAGAAACTGCCGGAGTAACTACAACTGTAAGTGTTCCTATAGCTGTAAGTGTAGGATTTTCTATATCTGTAAACTGTACTCTAAGAGTATATGTTCCTGCTTCAACTTTTCCTGATCTACCATTAACATATACTCTACTTGATGTTGTTGTATATTTGTTTCCGTTTTCATCTGTATTTTCACTATCCAAATAAAATAAATCATTGTATGTGTCTAAAAGAGTAGCACGGTATTCTCCGCTTCCACCTTCAACATTAATGTATGATCCAATATATTCATGTGGATAAATTAATGCATTAGCCTGATCACCAATAGTCTTGTTTTCAGCAACAACCTTATTCTTGTCACCAATAAGGAAATTTACTTTTGAACTTGCTGTTCTACCAAGTTCGTCTGTACCTGTAAAGTTTACAACCTGATTTTCTGCTACAGCTGCAACCTTACCCTTAATGTTGTTTGTGTACTTTTCAATTGCTAAGCCTGCTGGAAGATTTCCTGATGCAACTGAAACTGTTTCATATCCAACAAGATTTTTGAAACCAACACCTGTATTAATTTCGTCTCCTACAACACCTGAAACAAGTTGTCTATATTCATATCCGTCTGCAAGAGCCTGTAACTCAACAGCGTTTTTCCCCTTTAATGATGGTACTGAAACCTGTACAAATTCTCCCATTTCAACTGAATTCTTTGTAAATATAGTGTAGTTTAAATTGTCGTTTGTAAATACTTTTTCAACTTCAAGTTCTCTGTTGTATGTACCTTCTGCACGAACTTTGCTCTTAACTACAAAGCTATCTTTTGTAAGTGCAATTGGTGTATCTAATACAACCTTATATGAGTCTACATAATAGTTATTTCTTGGATTGTTTAACTGTACATCTTTAATTCCATTCCATACAGCAACTGTACATGTAGCTTTCTTCTTGCTACCATCAAGAGCTGTAACAGTAACCTTAGCTGTTCCTTCGCCTACTGCACTAACAACACCCTTATTTGAAACCTTAACTACTTTTTCATTTGATGATGTCCACTTTACTGCCTTGTATGATTTCTTAGGAGCATTTACCTTAGCGCTCAACTTTTCTGAAGCACCAACTGCAAGGTCAAGATTCTTCTTGTTAAGTGTTACTTTCTTAACTGCATTCTTTACAACCTTAACTTTAATGCTTGCTGTTTTCTTTTTGTTCTTTACTGATACAACCTTAATTGTTGTTGTACCAACCTTTTTACCCTTTACAATACCTTTCTTAGATACTGTAGCAACTTTTGCATTGCTTGACTTATAAGTCACTTTCTTGAATGCTTTCTTCTTTGCTTTAACTGTTACAGTAAGTTTAATTGACTTGCCCCTTGCAACTGTCGCAATTTTCTTTGTACCTGCAGGTGAAACGACTTTAACGCTTTTAACTGCATTTGTTGCCTTTGCTTTCTTCTTAGCTGCGCTTGCAGGTGTAATATTTGTTGAGAATACTAAAACAACTGCTAAAGCCAATGCTAACAAAGACTTGAATGTTGATTTTCTTTTCATTGAAAATTCCTCCTTCTCTTGTTTTTCATAACTGAATCTCAGTCTTTGTATATTATAGCACGTTGTACCACAATTTTCTTACAAAAATTTTTTTTAAATTTCATTAACTGGAAATTTCGTACATTAATAGAATAAAAACAGTTTTATTATTTGTATATTTAGCAATAATCACTAAAGTAATATTTTAATTTATTTAGTAAATTCTTGTTTTTTTCAATTTTTGACCTGATTTTTATATATTTTGCTTAATTAATAAAAGTAAACATGAATATTTATTTCGTAAAAATAATATATATGATAAGATTTATAAAATTAATCTGTATTTTTTTAGTTGTCTATTTACATTTTCCCTAATATAAAACTTATCACTTCAGAGAAAGGAGATTTATATGGCGATAACTTTAACTTGTGTATCACTAATTTTGTTTTTATGTATAATAGCCGATAAATTTTCAGGCAAATTTGGTATGCCTACGCTTATTCTTTTTATGGGCATAGGTATGATTTTTGGAAGCGATGGAATATTTAAAATAGCCTTCTCTAACTATGAATTTGCCGAAAAAATCTGTATGCTTGCCCTATGTTTCATTATGTTTTATGGAGGTTTCAATACAAAATGGGCTACCGCTAAAACTGTAGCTTTAAAAGCCATTTTATTATCAACTATTGGAGTTATAATCACCGCCACAATCACAGGTTTATTCTGCTATATTATTCTTAAATTTTCTTTTGTAGAAAGTTTCCTGATTGGTTCAGTTCTTTCCTCAACTGATGCAGCAAGTGTTTTTTCTATATTAAGAAAGAAAAAGTTAAATTTAAAAAATGGAACTGCATCTCTCCTTGAAATCGAAAGCGGAAGCAACGACCCTGTATCATATATGCTTACAATCATAGGAATATCTTTGTTTAATTCTAAATCATTATCTACAATACCTTTAATGATTTTTTCACAGATATTCTTTGGCTTATTAATAGGTGTAAGTTTCGCATTTATTGGATTATTTATAATAAAAAAGACAACAATAATAAGTAATGGATTAGACACAATATTTATGATTGCTTTAATATTAGCTTCATTTGGTATTTCTCTCTATATAAATGGAAACGCATTATTAAGCGTATATTTATTAGGTATAATACTTGGTAACACAAAAATTAAAAATAAAGATATACTTATTCCATTTTTTGATGGAATTACCGGTCTGGCTCAAATTTTAATTTTCTTTTTACTTGGATTACTTGCATTTCCACACAAATTTCCTGATATAGCTATGCCTTCACTTTGCATTGTTGCTATACTAACTTTAATTGCAAGACCAATAGCTGTATTTGCATTGCTGATACCATTCAAATGTAGTATTAAGCAATGCCTATTAACATCATGGTCGGGACTTCGCGGTGCTGCTTCTATTGTTTTTTCGATTATGGTTGTTGCCGGGAACCCTGATATCTCTTTAGATATATTTCATATTGTTTTTATGGTTGCTTTATTTTCAGTTTCAATTCAAGGAACTCTTATTCCTAAGATAGCAAATAAATTAAAGATGATTGATAACAACGAAGATGTTCGAAAAACATTTAATGATTATAAGGAGGATTCTTCTATTACCTTAATGAGAATGTACATACCTAAAGGTCATAATTGGGAGAATAAATTAATTAGTGATGTAAGTATGCCCACTAATTCTTTAGCTCTTATGATTAAACGCAATGGAACAACTATAATTCCTAAAGGTGATACTATGATTTTAGCGAAAGATACATTAATACTTAGTGTTCCTTCATACGAACCATCAGGGCAGGAGAATCTAAAAGAAATCAAGATACAAAGCACAGATAAATGGTGTAACAAAACAATTCAGGAATTAAATTTACCAGAAAATGTTCTTATTGCTTTAATTAAACGAGGCGAAGATAATTTAATACCCGACGGGAATACATTAATAAAAGAAAATGATTTTGTTGTGTTATATAAATAGGAATTTAAAGTCCATTATTAAAAAAGTACCGCAATCCCTTTGATTACGGCACTTTCAAGTGTTTTATTTAATTGTTTGATTAGAACTTGCCAGCGTTAGCTGCTTCCTCAACGGAAACTGCTACAGCTACTGTAGCACCTACCATTGGGTTATTACCCATTCCGATAAGACCCATCATTTCAACGTGAGCCGGAACTGATGAAGAACCTGCGAACTGAGCGTCTGAATGCATACGTCCTAATGTATCTGTCATACCATATGAAGCTGGACCAGCAGCCATGTTATCCGGATGAAGTGTACGTCCTGTACCACCACCTGATGCTACTGAGAAATACTTCTTACCCTGTTCGATACATTCTTTCTTATATGTACCTGCAACAGGATGCTGGAATCTAGTTGGGTTTGTTGAGTTACCTGTAATAGATACACCAACGTTTTCGTGATGCATGATTGCAACACCTTCCTGTACATCGTCAGCACCGTAACATTTAACAGTTGCACGAAGTCCATCTGAGTAAGCTTTTTCGTAAACAATGTTTAACTTAGCTTCTTTATAATCGTATTTTGTTTCAACGAATGTGAAACCGTTAATTCTTGAGATAATCTGAGCTGCATCTTTTCCAAGACCATTTAAGATAACTCTTAAAGGTTTCTTACGAACCTTGTTAGCTTTTTCAGCGATACCGATAGCACCTTCAGCAGCTGCGAATGATTCATGTCCTGCAAGGAATGCGAAACATTCTGTTTCTTCTTCAAGTAACATCTTTCCTAAGTTACCATGTCCAAGACCTACTTTTCTGTGGTCAGCAACAGAACCAGGAATACAGAAAGCCTGAAGACCTTCACCGATTGCTGCAGCAGCATCAGCAGCTCTTCTACATCCTTTCTTAATAGCAATAGCTGCACCTACTGTATAAGCCCAGCATGCATTTTCAAAACAAATTGGCTGAATCTTTTTAACCTGTTCGTAAACATCTAATCCAGCGTCCTTTGTAATCTTTTCAGCTTCTTCGATAGAAGCGATTCCATAACTATTTAAAACAGAATTAATCTGATCAATTCTTCTTTCATATGATTCAAATAATGCCATTGTTGTTACCTCCTATTCCTTTCTTGGATCGATAATCTTAACAGCGTCATCAACACGTCCATACTGACCCTTTGATTTTTCCCAAGCTGTTGTAGGATCATCACCTTTTTTAATAAAGTCTGTCATCTTTCCAAGATTTACAAACTGGTAACCAATAACTTCATTATCAGCATCAAGAGCGATACCTGTTACATAACCTTCAGCCATTTCAAGGTATCTAACACCTTTAGCCTTTGTTGCGTACATTGTACCAACCTGTGAACGAAGACCTTTACCTAAATCTTCAAGTCCGGCACCAACTACAAGACCATCATCTGAGAAAGCACTCTGTGTTCTACCATATACAATCTGTAAGAATAATTCTCTCATTGCTGTATTGATAGCATCACAAACTAAGTCAGTGTTTAAAGCTTCAAGAATTGTCTTTCCCTGAAGAATTTCAGCTGCCATAGCTGCTGAATGTGTCATACCTGAACATCCGATTGTTTCTACTAATGCTTCTTCAATGATACCTTCTTTAACATTTAAAGTAAGCTTACATGCTCCCTGCTGAGGTGCACACCAGCCTACACCATGTGTAAAGCCTGAAATATCTTCGATTTTTTTTGAATGAACCCATTTTCCTTCTTCTGGAATTGGAGCTGGTTCATGCTTTGCACCCTTAGCTACAGGGCACATCATTTCAACTTCTTTTGAATAAATCATTTGAATAAATACTCCTTTCGAAATATAACCTAGGGAACTATCCCCATATTTTTAGCATAAAACAAGTAATGCTACCCATCTTATGCTATGTATTATTTGTGAGCGTTTAGTCTGCCCACACCTTTGTTTATTTTCTCATAAAATCACAAAATAGTCTATAGTTTTACAAAATCTTTCAAAAAAAAATTGTAACTGCAGGTGTTGTTGTAAGTATAACTATTGTTGGATGAGATATTTCAAGATATCCTACATTAAGTGTACTTGTTACGAGAAATGTTAATGAAAGTCAAATGAAAGACCCCTCTTCAATGATTTTTCATAATATCACTCCTTCAATTTTTATATATAAAATGTATATATTCCTATTTTTTTGCTAATTATGGAACACATTTTCCACATTGTGTAGATATTTTGTAAACAAAAATTATATTTTGTTCATTTTTTTATTCAAATATTGTTTTCATTTCATTAATAAACAATCTTCCTGCCTTTGAAATATATTTTCCTTTTTTAAATGCTACACACATTTTTCTGCTTGTACTTTCTTTTGTTCCCACTTTGTAATATATAGGATGATTTGCATAATTATTAAATTTAATAGCACTTTCAGCAACAAAAGTCACACCCATTCCAGCCACTGCCATTGCAAATCCTGTTGTTGACTGCTGAATTTCCATTATTTCCTCCGGGCTAATTGAATATTCGTCAAACAATTTGTTTACAATCTTTCTAACTCTTTGGTCTTCATTTAATAATATAAATCTTTCATCTTTAAATTCAGACATATCAACTTCTTTTATAGCTTCATCATTCAGTTTTCCTGCAATTATAGTTTCAGGACTAACCTGATAATCTTTCAACTTTTCATTTATAACATTTTCCCTTGGTACCGCTATAACAATTCTTTCTTCAAATATATCTTCTTTTTCAAATAAACTATCATCTATATCACTGTCAGAAAGGAAAATATCAACCGTACCGTCTAAACATTTTCTTTGAATATCCGGAGTTTTTCCTTCTATTATCTGAAAGTTAATTCCGGGATATTTTTTACTATATTCTGTTAACGCATATGGCAAATAACTCAACGAAAAACATGCAGTACTGCCTAATACAATCGTTCCGGTTTTAAGTTCATTTAAATCCGATATTTCTTTTTCAAAACGTTCTTTAGCTTCTATAACTGAACCCGCATACTCTAAATATGATTTGCCAAATTCTGTAAGTTCAATAGGTGATATACTTCTGTCAAATAAAAGTATTCCCCACTTTTTTTCTAATTTATTGATATATGAACTTAAAGCCGGTTGCGAAATTCCAAGTTTCTTTGATGCTTTAGAAAAGCTTTTTTCTTTCGCCACTTCTTTAACATAATAAAATCCTGTATTCTTCATCTTTTTTCTCCATCCTATTGAATATTAAATTATATTTTATCACTAATACGTCAAATCTGTCGAGTATCCTTTGTAGATTCATTAGGTGCATATAAAAGCAGATGGCATCACATTGACACCATCTGCTTTAAAATTTTAATTAATTATTTTGCTGTAATATATCCCTGTGCTGTAAGAAGTTCTGCTGAAAGAACTGCTCCGCCTGCTGCGCCTCTTAAAGTATTGTGAGATAATCCTACAAATTTATAATCATATACTGTATCTTCTCTTAATCTACCTACTGAGATTCCCATACCATTTTCAAAGTTTACATCTAATGAGACCTGTGGTCTGTTATCTTCTTCTAAGTACTGAATAAACTGCTTTGGAGCACTTGGAAGTTCAAGTTTCTGTGGAAGACCACTGAAGTTTCTTAATTTTTCAATTAATTGTTCCTTTGTAGGTTTCTTAGCAAACTTAACAAATACTGCTGCTGTATGTCCATCAAGAACCGGTACTCTGATACACTGAGTTGTTATTATAGGACTTGTAGCCTTTTTAATAACACCATCTTCAATCTTTCCCCAAAGTCTAAGTGGTTCCTGTTCAGATTTTTCTTCTTCACCACCAATAAATGGAATTATGTTTCCTTCCATTTCCGGCCAGTCTTTAAATGTTTTACCTGCACCTGAAATTGCCTGATATGTTGTTGCTACAACTTCTGTAGGTTCAAATTCCTTCCATGCTGTAAGAACTGGTGCATAACTCTGTATTGAGCAATTAGGCTTAACTGCTACGAAACCTCTCTTTGTGCCAAGTCTTTCTTTCTGGTATTTAATAACTTCATAATGTTCAGGATTAATTTCAGGAACAACCATTGGTACATCAGGTGTCCATCTATGTGCACTATTATTTGAAACTACAGGTGTTTCTGTTTTAGCGTAAGCTTCTTCAATAGCTTTAATTTCATCCTTTGACATATCTACTGCACTAAACACAAAGTCAACTGTTGAAGCTACTGCTTCTACTTCATTAACATTATGAACAATCATGTTCTTAACTTTTTCAGGCATAGGTGTTGTCATTTTCCATCTATCGCCTACAGCTTCTTCGTATGTTTTCCCTGCTGAACGTGGGCTTGCAGCTAATGTTGTAACTTCATACCAAGGATGATCTGCAAGTAAAGTTATAAATCTCTGTCCTACCATTCCTGTTGCGCCTAAAACGCCAACCTTTAATTTCTTTTCCATATGACCTCTCCATTTTTTTATTTTTGGTGATTAATCCACCCATATATTATGAACAATCAGATGTATTATTTATTTAGTATAAATCTGACCAATCATCATCACTGTTAGAATCTACATCTGTAGAATTACTATTGTTACTATTATCATTTAATACATCATCTGAAGAATCATTTTTTTTATCATTTGATGAACCATCTTTATCTCCATCAAAGAATATATCTTCAGCTGAATTATTTCCATTACCATTGTTATTAATCTTTGCTGTTTCCTGTTCTGTAGTTGTTTCTTTCTCTTTATCAGTATTTTTTGTGATAACTTCAGTCGTTGTAACTTTCTTGTTATTGCTTTCACTTTCTTTTAAAGAATTAAATCCAACTATTACTGCTAACGCAATTACTATTACTATTACGCAAACAAGTACTATACTACTTCTTTTTTTCATATTGTCATTTCTCCTACAATTATATGTCTTGTTTCTCAATTAAGTCAGATGCCGATTATGGGAAACTTTTTTATAGCAAATGAATTTTGCTCATTTTTCCTAATATCAGATTATTTTTCTATGGAAACAGTTGTTTCTTCCACAGTCAATGTTTCTTCGTTAAGAAGCGATTCATCTTCTAACTGTTTTTGTCTTTCTTCTAACTTTTTCCGGTATTCTTCATCATATTTTTGTACTGATGTTTTATATGTATCGCTCATACAATATATTTCTACCTGCATAATTCCATAGCATAAAAGTATAACAACTAAAATACCTATAAACCCTGAAACAGGATTATGTTTTCTAAATACCGGAATGTTATCTATATATTTAAAATCTGACAAAAATAATGCCGGACTTAATACTGCAACGAGAATAAATACATATTTAAATATCTCTAAAACAACATCTAGTGGTTCAAATTTAAGTGATGTAAATTCTCCATATAAACTAAATAACACATATGAAATAACTAATACATAATATAACAATGCCGGAATCATCTTATAAGACTTTCCTGAGCGGAATCCAAACAATTTGACATTGTCATATTTCTGTGGATTTTCAAGTCTGTTACGTTTATTATCATACTTTTTATAAATGTCCCTGTTATTCGCTGTTCTGTATGGTTTATATTTTTTTGTCATTGACTCTCCTAACAATCATTAAATCTGATTAAATATTAATGCCAACAAAAATATTAACAATTAACTTTTAAGATGTCAAAAAGTTCTTCTTTCCGACAATACGGTTATTATAACCACTTTACAATGAAATGTAAATAATTAGTTCACGTATTTAAGATTTAATCTAATAATTAATTGACAACAATTTTATCATTTTGTATTATATATAGGTGTGACACGCTTCTGTGGCTCAGTTGGTAGAGCGACGCACTCGTAATGCGTAGGCCACGGGTTCGAATCCCGTCAGGAGCTGATTAAAAGGCTATCAGATTTACTATTATCTGATAGCCTTTATAAGTTTCATTTATAATTTTTTTATTAACTCTTTACCCATATCGGTTATATCACCTAATACGTCTCCATAAATTCCTACTGAACCTTTTGTATTTGATCCTCTTCCTCTGTTCGTTTCTGATAGAACAGCCTTATATATAACTGCTCCTGCTCCTAAATTTGTCGGTGGTGTAAAATAATCTAACCACTGATCTGCAAATGTTCCACCTACTGCATCAATTGCTCCTTTAATAAAACCCATTTTTCTGTTCCTTTCATGTAATTATTTTGTATCTTTGTTTATCCATCTCATCCCGTTATTTAAAATATATCATTTTATTTTATATTTATATTCATTCTACAGAAAAAATAAAACCCAATACAATTATATTCTTTTATATCATTTGTAACCTTAAAAGTCAATTTTAATTGCCGTTTGCATCCATATTTGCTATAGTAACAAGTACAGACTTTTAGTAGCAAAATAAAGGAGAATTTGCATGATAGCAATTAATGTGATTAGTAAAAACGAATTTATGAACGCAATTTTTATAAAAGATACATTTGACTATATGTTGGTAAGCGAATTAGAATTAACAACAATCAACACTTTCTCTGTTGACGGGCGTATTAACAAAGATTTTATTAAAAAAAATGAACTTGAAGAACCTGAAGACGATTTCATCTCATGGGGAAGTATCAGACATATATGTTTTGAAATTATCAAAGGGAAAAACGCTCCATTAAAATTTAAAATCACATTAAAACTTCCTAATTCTTATATTGAAAAAATGTTAACTTCTGTTGATACTAACATTGAAGCTTCGCAGGTTTTAGGAATGTACATACATATTAATTATGAAAACAACAAGTTAAATGTTATTACAGGTACCTCCTTAAGTATATTTACAATGGACAAGTCCATTGATAAATTCTGGGATAAACAAATTACTACTTTACTAAATCAGCATTTCGAACTTGAAATCGAATAAATTATAAATTCAATACAATTTTAAAACTCATAAACACATCTTCTCGCGCATTTGTTAGCACTCTTTTTTATCGAGTGCTAATTTTCTCTTGACTTTTACATTTGACCTGTCTAAAATATATATCAAGCGTAAAAATTATGGTGAATGCAAATACTTCGGAATTGTGAAAATTGATAAAATAAAAAGAAATAGTATTTGCAAACACTAATAGATTTATATAAAGGAGTGATATATATGGCAGCTACAAAAGGTAGTTTATCTATTAACAGTGAAAATATTTTCCCAATTATAAAGAAATGGTTATACTCTGATCACGATATATTTTTCAGAGAACTTATTTCTAATGGTTGCGATGCAATTACAAAATTAAAAAAATTATCTCTTATCGGAGAATACGAATTTAAAGATGACGAAGAAAGTGAACTTAAAGTTCAGGTTATAGCCAATGCTAAAGACAAGACATTAACATTTATCGATAACGGTATCGGTATGACAGCTGAGGAAATTGATGAATACATCAATCAGATTGCTTTCTCAGGTGCTGAAGCATTTCTTGAGCAATACAAAGACAAAACTAACGAAGACCAGATTATCGGTCATTTTGGTTTAGGTTTCTATTCTGCTTTTATGGTTGCAGATAGAGTTACTATTGAGTCTCTTTCTTATAAAGAAGGTTCTAAGGCTGTAAAATGGGAATGTGAAAATGGTCTCGAATTTTCTATGGATGACTGCGATAAAACAGACAGAGGTACAAAGATTACTTTATATTTAAATGATGATAGCTTAGAATTTGCAAATGAGTTCAAAGCACGTGAAATCATTCACAAGTACTGTTCTTTTATGCCTGTTGAAATATTCCTTTCTAACCCAAACGCTGAACCAGAATATGATACAATTCCTGAATCAGAAGTAACTGACAAAGATACAGTAATTGAAACTATTGTTGAAGAAGCTAAAACTGAAGAAAAAGAAAATGAAGATGGAACTAAAGAGGTTGTAGAGGTTTCTCCTGCTACTACTAAAGCTAAAATCCTTAAAAGACCTAAGAGCATTAGTAATCCCGTTCCACTTTGGACAAAGCATCCAAATGAGTGCACTGAAGAAGAATACAGACAGTTCTATCATGAAGTATTTATGGATTATAAGGAACCTTTATTCTGGATTCATTTAAATATGGATTATCCATTTAACTTAAAGGGTATTCTTTACTTCCCTAAGATTAATACTGAATTCGAATCTGTAGAAGGTGTTATCAAATTATATAACAATCAGGTATTTATTGCTGATAACATTAAAGAAGTTATTCCTGAATTTTTAATGGTATTAAAGGGTGTAATCGATTGTCCTGACCTTCCACTTAACGTATCAAGAAGTGCTCTTCAGAACGATGGATTCGTTAAGAAGATTTCCGATTACATTACTAAGAAGGTTGCTGATAAGCTTTCAGGAATGTGCAAAACAGATAAAGAAAATTACGAAAAATACTGGGATGACATTTCACCATTCATTAAATATGGATGCCTTAAAGATGAAAAATTCTGTGAGAAGATGTCTGACTATGTTTTATTTAAAAATATTGACGATAAATTCCTTACATTTAAAGAATGCTTAGAAAAAAATAAAGAAGCTCACGAAAACACAATCTTCTATACAACTGACCCTGTTCAGCAAAGTCAGTACATTAATATGTATAGAAACGAAAATATAGATGTTGTTATTTTGAAAGATGCTATCGACCAGCCATTTATAACACAATTAGAGCAAAAAAATGAAAATGTAAAGTTTGTTCGTATTGATGCTGAATTAACAAATACTTTCAAAGAAGAAGTTAATGAAGATGAATTAAAAGAAATGACTGACAAATTAACTGAAGCATTTAAGAAAGCTTTAAACAGAGATACTCTTGATGTTAAGGTTGAAAAGATGAAAGATTCTTCTATTTCTTCTATGATTACTTTATCAGAAGAAAGCCGTCGTATGCAGGACATGATGAAGATGTACGGAATGGCAGGAATGGATCCTTCAATGTTTGGTGGTGCAGGTGAAACTCTGGTTCTTAATTCAAACAACAACCTTGTTAAATATATCATTGATAATCCTGAGGGAGAAAATACTGATTTAATTTGCAAGCAGTTATACGACCTCGCAATGATTAGTCATACACCTCTTAATCCAGAATCAATGACAGCTTTTATCGAAAGAAGCAACAAGATTCTTGAAATCATAACTAAGTAATATTATTTAACAACATATTTTATTAGAAAAAAAATTAGTAATTTAATTATTTATCCAATAATAAATGGACACTTTTTTGTATGCCCCTTAAAAGTACAACAAAAATTAAACTTTTAAGAGCAAATCATTTTAAGTGTCCATTTTATTATTCGTTAATTTATAATATCACATTTAAACATTTCTTCTATTGCATTATTAAAATGAATTAAGTCATTTGCTTTCTTGATTCGTTTCCAATTCTTTTCATAATTCTCAAATAGTGGTGACATATATCTCCATGCTTCTTTCATCTTAAATAAAAGATTTCTATCACCGCTCATTACTTCTTTATAATCATTATATATAATTTCATTAAATCTATACAATTTTTCTTTAGTGACTCTCTCACCACCTCGTATTTCAGAAAAAATATTTGGATTAGTAATTGCTCCACGACCAATCATTACACTATCTATGTTTGGAAATCGTTTTATAATTTTATTATAATCATCTACGCTATTTACATCACCATTGTAACAAAGTTTATTTTTGCTGTTTTCATAAGCATACTCAAAAACTTCTAAATTAGGAGTGTTATTATAAAAATCTTCTCTCACTCTTGGATGTATAATTAATTCCTTTAAATTATATTTATTATATATTTCGAGTATTTCGTAAAATTCTTCCGGCTCATACATTCCGATTCGCGTCTTTACTGATATTTCCATCCCTGACTCATTTACCATTTTATCAAGCAAAATATCTAAATCTTCAAGATTTTTCAAAAGGCCTGAGCCACGTCCTTTTGATACTACTGTTCCTGACGGACAGCCTGCATTTATATTAACCTCTGTATATCCGTAATCTTTTAATTTACTCATTGCACTAAGTGCCTGATCAGTCTGTTTTGTCATAAGCTGAGGAATCAAAACATTTATTTTATTATTTTGCGGATTTATATCTCTTACTTCTTTATTAGAAAATTTTTTATTCTGACTTGTACCTATAAACGGTGCAAAAAATTTATCCGGTTGTTCAAATACTGCCGCTAAGGCATTTCTATATATGTATCCTGTTATTCCTTCTAATGGTGCTAAATATAATTTCATTTTTCTTCCTTTTATCTCAATGCCAGGACTTTATATGCATAATACACGAAGCTGCTTTAATCCTAACATTAATTTAATTTTTTAATCCACGAACCATTATATTATATTGCAGAATATTTTCAAATAATAATTTCTATATGATTATGTAAATATCTGCACATAAAAAATCCTTATTATATTGTAACGATTTTGTTTTATTTTTTGTTATATTTTACTTTTATATGTTGTTATATGTTGTTATATTTTTGCTTTATTAAATTTAATCCATTTGTAAAATTATGTAATAACTTTCTAAATATAAATTTTAATTAAAATACATTATTATATGCATAGCTTCAAAACATCTACTCTACAAATATATATTTGAAAAACTACTGTTATAATGCTATAATTTTAAAGATGTCTTAGCGCAATATATAACAAAAACGATTCAGAAATTTGTTTATACCAAAAAGATTTTCATCAATTTGTTTATTGTAATATATTTGTAAGATGTAAATACAAAAAAAGAAATGAGGAATTACATATGAAATTATGGGGAGGCCGTTTCACAAAAGAAACAAATAAATTAGTACATAATTTTAATGCGTCATTATCATTTGACCAGAAATTTTATAAACAGGATATTCAGGGAAGTATTGCTCATGTGACCATGCTTGCAAAGCAGGGTATTATTGAAGAATCAGATAAAGTTGCAATTATTAACGGATTAAATAGCATTTTGACTGATATTGAAAACGGACATTTAGAGTTTACTCCTGAGCATGAAGATATTCACAGCTTTGTTGAGGCTCACCTTATTGAAAGAATCGGTGACCCTGGTAAAAAATTGCACACAGGAAGAAGCCGTAATGACCAGGTTGCTTTAGATATGAAATTATATGTCCGTGATGAAGTAGTTGAACTTGACTCATTATTAAAAACTTTACTTTTGTCTATAATGAAAGTTATGGAAGAAAACACTGAAACTTTTATGCCGGGATTTACTCATTTGCAGAAAGCCCAGCCGGTAACTTTAGCTCATCACTTTGGCGCATATTTTGAAATGTTTAAAAGAGACCGAAGCAGATTAACAGATATTTATGACCGTATGAATTATTGTCCTTTAGGTGCAGGTGCATTAGCTGGAACAACATATCCTCTTGATCGTGAATACACTGCTTCTTTGCTTAATTTTGATGGTCCGACATTAAATAGTATGGATTCCGTTTCTGACAGGGATTATGTAATTGAATTGATGTCTGCATTATCTACAATTATGATGCATTTAAGCAGATTTTGTGAAGAGATTATCATATGGAATTCTAACGAATACAGATTTGTAAATATTGACGATTCTTATAGTACAGGTTCAAGCATTATGCCTCAGAAAAAGAATCCTGATATTGCTGAATTAATTAGAGGAAAGACAGGACGTGTTTATGGTGCTCTCACTTCTATTCTTACTACAATGAAGGGAATTCCTCTTGCTTACAACAAAGATATGCAGGAAGATAAAGAATTTGCATTTGACGCAATTGACACTACAAAAGGTTGTATCGCATTATTTACAGGAATGATTGATACTATGACATTCAATAAGCAGGTTATGGAAAGTAGCGCTAAAAACGGATTTACTAACGCTACAGACGCTGCTGATTATTTAGTAAATCATGGAGTTCCATTTAGAGATGCTCACGGTATTGTTGGACAACTTGTTTTATTCTGCGAAGGCAAAGGTATTTCTCTTGACGATATGACATTAGACGAATTTAAAGCTATCAGTCCAGTATTTGAAGAAGATATATATGATGCAATCAGTCTTAAAACATGTGTTGATAAGCGTTTAACAATTGGTGCTCCTGGTAAGGAAGCAATGGATAAAGTAATCGCTATTAACAAAGAATATTTAAGTAAATAAAAGAATTTATTTTAATAAAAAACTGAGGTTTGAATCCATCCCATTGGATTAACCTCAGTTTTTTTAGCAATTATATGATACCTAAGTTTGTAACTAAGTTTTTTCATAAAAATATAGGCTCTACTATTTATCAAAATATCTTAATCTACATTGTGTACATTTACATCAAGCTGATTAAATGGAATTGAAATTCCTGCTTTATCAAAAGAAACACGTATATTTTCGTTTAAATAAAATTTGCAATCCCAATAATATTCAGTAGGTACCCACACTCTAACTTCCATTATAATTGCACTGTCTGCTAAATTTTTAACAACTACTGCGTTTGCCTCATCGTGCATTATATTAGAATAACTGTTCATCACTCTTTCGAGTTCTTTACGTGCAAGTTCTATATTATCATCATATCCTATACCAACCTCAACATCCACTCTTCTTTTTTCATTCATTGAATAATTGGTCAAAATACTATTTGACAACGTTCCATTCGGTAATTTTACAGATTTGTTATCTACTGTTTTTAATGATGTATAGAATATATCAATTTTGTAAACTGTTCCTTCAACTCCATTTGATTCTATATAATCTCCTACAGTAAACGGCTTCATAATTAAAATCATAACGCCACCTGCAAAATTTGATAAACTTCCTTCAAATGCAAGACCTATTGCTAAACCTCCGGAAGCAACAATTGCTGCAAATGATGTTGTTTCTATACCGATCTGTCCACAAATTGTAATTGCAAGTATGATGTATAGAGTAACCTTTAATACTGAATGAATAAATTTCGCTACACCTTCATCTGCTGATGATTTGGCAAATATTCTATCTACAAACTTAAGAATAAATTTAATTATAAATTTCCCAATTACAAATATAATTACTGCAATAATTATATCTATACCAAAGGCTACCGCTTTATCTATTAAATCACTGCCAATCTGTGATAATTTGCTCACGTCCTTTGATAATTGTTCAATATTGTCTGATACACTTTCTACTTCTTCTTGAGTAGCACTAGCTAACAAATTCATATTCTTTTTCTCCTTTCCGTTATAAATTATATATGGTTAACATATTCCCAATCATCCATAAATATATACCTAAAAAGTCACAAAAAGCCTCAGACTAATTAAACATTAATTATCCAAGGCTTTTTAATAATGTGATCAATAATTTTTTAAGTATTAATACCGTATAACAAACAGTAATTTATCACATTAAATTTTGCTTTATTATTTTACAATACGTACTTTAATTACGCCTTCAATTGCTTCAATTTTTTCAACTAATTCAGCAGTAGCTTTGCTATCTAAATCCATAATTGTGTAAGCGTAATCTCCTCTTGATTTGTCAACCATATCTGAAATATTCATACCTTCAGCAGCAACTGCAGATGAAAGCTGACCAATCATGTTTGGAATATTTTTATGACAAATTGTAATTCTTGTAACCTTGTCACATACACCTAAATCACATTTTGGATAATTTACAGAATTAATAATATTTCCGTTTTCAATGAAATCTTTTAATTCTTTAACTGCCATTACAGCACAATTATCTTCTGACTCTTCAGTTGAAGCGCCAAGATGTGGTGTAGCAATAACATTCTTTGCCTTAGCTATCTTAGCATTAGGGAAGTCTGTTACATATCTCTTTACTTTACCTGATTCTAATGCTGCAATCATGTCATCATCACATACAAGTAAATCTCTTGCAAAGTTAAGAATTACAACTCCATCTTTCATCATAGCGATTGTGTCTTTGTTAATCATTTCTCTTGTATCATCTAATAATGGTGTATGAACAGTGATGAAATCACATTCTTTGTAAATTTCTTCTCTTGTATTTACATGTTTAACTTCACTTGATAATCTCCAAGCTCCATCTACTGAGATAAATGGATCATAACCATATACTTCCATACCAAGTTCTGTAGCTGCATTTGCAATTAAACTGCCAATAGCACCAAGTCCAATAACTCCAAGTTTTTTACCCATAATTTCATTTCCGGCAAAATTCTTTTTAGCTTTTTCCATTGTCTTGTTGATGTTTTCGTCTTCTTTATTGTTTTCAACCCATTTATTTCCGCCAATAATATCTCTTGATGCAAGAAGCATTCCGCATAATACTAATTCCTTAACACCATTTGCATTAGCACCCGGAGTATTAAATACAACAACACCCTTTTCTGCACACTTGTCTAAAGGAATATTGTTAACCCCTGCACCTGCTCTTGCAACTGCTAAAAGATTATCAGATAATTCCATATCATGCATTGCTGCACTTCTTACTAATACTGCATTTGCTTCTTCAAAATTATCTGTAAATTCGTAATTATCTGTAAATTTGCTTGTTCCTACTTTCGAAATAGGATTTAAACAATTAACCTTAACCATTTTTCCTTCTCCTTATTATGCGTTTTCTTTTTCAAATTTTTCCATAAATTCAACTAATGCCTTAACACCTTCGATTGGCATAGCATTGTAAATACTTGCTCTCATACCACCAACTGTTCTATGTCCTTTAAGATTTTCAAGTCCGGCAGCTTTAGCTTCTGCTACAAATTTAGCATCTAAATCAGCATCACCTGTTACAAAAGGTACATTCATAAGTGAACGGTCTTTTGGAACAACTGTACCCTTAAATAATTTGCTATTATCAAGGAAATCATAAAGAATCTTAGCCTTTTCTTCGTTACGTTTCTTCATTGCATCAAGGCCACCCATCTTCTTAATCCATTTAAATACTTTTCCACAAATATAAATTCCATAGCATGGAGGTGTATTGTAAAGTGATCCTGCATCTGCCTGTGTTTTCCACTGAAGCATTGTTGGAACTGTGCTATCAACTTCCTCAGGAATTAAATCTTCTCTAATAATCGCAATAACAACACCTGCTGGTCCAACGTTCTTCTGAACACCACCATAAATTACACCATACTTTGATACATCAACAGGTTCTGATAAGAAACATGAAGATACATCAGCTACTAATGTATGTCCTTTTGTATTTGGTAATTCATGATACTTTGTACCATAAATAGTATTGTTTTCACAAATGTATACGTAATCAACATCATCATCAATATCTAAATCGCTACAATCAGGAATATATGAGAATGTCTTATCTGCTGATGAAGCAACTCTTTGTACTTCAAGATACTTTTCTGCTTCTGCAGCAGCTTTCTTAGCCCACTGTCCTGTTACGATGTAAGCAGCCTTGCCATTCTTCTTTAAGTTCATTGGTACTGCAGCGAACTGCTGTGATGCACCACCCTGAAGGAATAATACTTTATAATTATCAGGAATACCCATTAAATCTCTAATGTCCTGTTCTGCTTCATCAATAATCTGCTGGAACATTTTTGAACGATGGCTCATTTCCATTACGCTCATTCCACATCCCTTATAATCTAACATTTCATCTGCTGCTTCTTTTAATACTTCTTCTGGTAATACAGCAGGTCCTGCTGAAAAATTGTATACTCTTGCCATTTCTTTCTATTTCCTCCTAATTTTTATATATACTGTCTCTTAGCAGTCATATCCCTTTGCAGCTAAATCTTCTTCAGAAAAAGCTTCGCTAATTGATGTATTAGCCGGTACCATTGGGAATACCTTATCATCGCTGTCAATCTGACAATCTATTACACAAGGAATATTTAATTCAATTGATTCTTTTAAAGCATTTTTGAATTCATCAATTGTTGTACATTTGTATGCTTTTGCACCCATTCCTTCTGAAATCTTAACAAAATCAACCTGATCATCTAATACCGTATTTGAATAACGTTTACCATAGAATAATGTCTGCCACTGTCTAACCATACCTAATACATGGTTATTAATTACAATCTGAATAATTGGAATATTATAACGTGTTGCTGTAGCAATTTCATTCATATTCATTCTGAAACATCCATCACCTGCAATATTAACACAGATTCTGTCTTTATTTGCCATCTTAGCACCTATGCAGGCGCCAACACCATATCCCATTGTACCAAGACCACCTGATGTAATTAACTGTCTTGTTTCTTTATATTTATAGAACTGTGCAGCCCACATCTGATGCTGTCCAACATCAGTTGTTACAATTGCATCACCATTTGTTATTTCATATAATGCATCAATAATTGACGGACCATTTAATGTTGTTTTGTCTAATGCTAATGGATATTTGTTCTTTAATTCTCCAACTTCATCCATCCATTCTTTATGATTCTGCTTTTCTAACTTTGTGTTTAATCTCTTAAGTATTTCATTTGCATCACCTATAATGCTTGCATCTGTCTTAACATTCTTATTAATTTCAGTTGGATCAATGTCAATATGTATAATTTTTGCATCCGGTGCAAAGCTATTTGGATTACCAACAACTCTATCACTAAATCTTGCACCAATAACAATTAATAAATCGCATCGTGTTACACCAAAGTTAGATGCCTTTGTTCCATGCATACCAATCATACCTGTATAACGTGCATTTGTTCCTTCAATTGCACCTTTACCCATTAAAGTGTCACAAACAGGTGTATCAATTATGTCTGCAAATTTTCTAAATTCATCCTGTGCTCCGGAAGCTACTAATCCGCCTCCGGCAATGATAAATGGCTTATTTGATTCTTTGATTAATTCTACAACCTTATCAACATCTTCTTCTTTGATTGTATCTGTATATGGTTCAATTGCCTTAGGTGTCTGTTTTGTATATTCAGTTTTATTAGCTGTTACATCCTTTGTAATATCAACCAATACCGGACCCGGTCTTCCTGATTTAGCAATTGTAAATGCTCTTCTAATTGTATCTGCTAAATCTTCAATTTCCTTTACTATAAAATTATGCTTTGTAAATGGCATTGTTGCACCTACAATATCAATTTCCTGGAAAGAATCTTTTCCAAGTCCTGATTTAGCAACATTTGCTGTTATTGCAACAATTGGAATTGAATCCATATATGCTGTAGCAATCCCTGTAACAAGGTTTGTTGCTCCAGGGCCTGATGTTGCCATACAAACACCAACCTTACCTGTTGATCTTGCATAACCGTCTGCCGCATGTGCAGCTCCCTGTTCATGGGATGTTAATATATGTGTAATTTCATCTGAATGTTTATAAAGAGCATCATAAATATTAAGAATTGTTCCACCAGGATAACCAAAAACTGTATCAACACCCTGTTCTTTCAAACATTCAACAACTATTTCTGAACCTGTTAATTGCATATTTTTACCCTCTCTTTTTATTTCTTTATTTCTAAAATTGCGCCTCTGTTTCCTGAAGTTACCATAGATGCATATCTAGCAAGATATCCTGTTGTAACCTTAGGTTCTCTTGGCTGCCATTTTGCTTTTCTTGTTGCCATTTCTTCATCAGAAACGTCAATGTTTAATGTCATTTCAGGAATATTAATCTTTATAATATCTCCTTCTTCAACTAATGCTATAGGACCACCTACGGCTGCTTCCGGTGAAACATGTCCGATAGATGCACCTCTTGAAGCACCTGAGAAACGTCCGTCTGTAATCAATGCAACAGATGAACCTAATCCCATACCTGCAATGGCAGATGTTGGATTTAACATTTCTCTCATACCAGGGCCACCCTTTGGTCCTTCATATCTAATAACAACAACATCACCAGGAACAATCTTTCCACCTTTAATAGCTGCGATTGCATCTTCTTCACAGTCAAATACTCTTGCAGGTCCTTCATGAACCATCATTTCATCAACAACTGCTGAACGTTTTACAACACCACCATCCGGTGCAAGATTTCCCTTTAATACTGCAAGACCACCTGTCTTACTGTATGGATTATCTAATGGTCTGATAACTTCAGGGTTCTTGTTAACCGCCCCCTTAATATTTTCTCCAACTGTCTTTCCCGTAACTGTCATGCAATCTAAGTTAAGAAGTCCTGCTTCTGCTAACTCATTCATAACTGCATATACACCACCGGCTTCATTCAAATCTTCCATATATGTAGGACCTGCCGGTGCTAAATGACATAAGTTAGGTGTTCTTTCACTTATTGGATTAGCAAATGAAATATCAAAATCGAATCCAATTTCATGAGCGATTGCAGGCAAATGAAGCATACTGTTTGTTGAGCATCCAAGTGCCATATCTACTGTTAATGCGTTTAAGATTGCATCCTTTGTCATAATATCTCTTGGCTTAATATCTTTTTCAAGCAATTCCATAACCTTCATACCGGCATGTTTTGCAAGTTTAATTCTTTCTGAATATACAGCCGGGATTGTTCCGTTTCCTTTAAGTCCCATACCTAATGCTTCTGTTAAACAGTTCATTGAATTTGCTGTATACATACCTGAACATGAACCACATGTAGGACATACATTCTGTTCAAATTCTTTTAATTCATCTAATGTAATATTTCCGGCTGCCTGAGCACCTACTGCTTCAAACATAGAAGATAAACTTCTCTTCTTTCCTTTAACATGACCTGCAAGCATTGGTCCACCTGAAACAAATACTGTTGGAACATTAATTCTTGCTGCAGCCATTAATAATCCGGGAACATTCTTATCACAGTTAGGAATCATAACTAATGCATCAAACTGATGTGCTAACGCCATCGCTTCTGTTGAATCTGCAATCAAATCCCTTGTTACAAGGGAATATTTCATTCCTGTATGTCCCATTGCAATACCATCACATACTGCGATAGCCGGGAACATAATAGGTGTACCACCTGCCATAGCAACACCCATTTTAACTGCATTTGCTATTTTATCCAGATTCATATGACCTGGTACAATTTCATTGTATGAACATACGATACCAACTAATGGTCTGTTCATTTCTTCTTCAGTAAGCCCCAGAGCATTGAATAATGATCTGTGTGGAGCCTGCTGTAATCCTTTTGTTACTGCATCACTCTTCATAACTGCCTCCTATATATTCTATATTCTTTCACAGATGCAATCGCCCATTTCTTTACATCCAACCATCTGCATCCCATCAGACATAATATCAATTGTACGAATTCCATCTTCTAATACTTTCTGTACTGCATCTTCAACTGCCTTAGCTTCTTCATCTAAATCAAATGAATATCTAAGCATCATAGCAGCTGAAAGAATTGTTGCAATTGGGTTAGCCTTGTTCTGTCCTGCAATATCAGGTGCAGCTCCATGACTTGGTTCATATAATCCAAATTTGCCTTCTGCAAGACTTGCTGATGAAAGCATTCCAATTGAACCTGTTACCATACTTGCCTCATCTGATAAAATATCACCAAACATATTCTCAGTAACAACTACATCAAACTGTGCAGGATCTTTAACTAACTGCATTGCACAGTTATCAACAAGCATATGTGTTAATGTTACTTCTGGATAATCCTTTGCTACTTCTGTGACTACCTTATCCCAAAGTCTTGATGAATCTAAAACATTTGACTTATCAACGCTAATAACGCTCTTGCGTCTCTTCATTGCAATTTCAAATGCTTTAATAGCGATTCTTCTAATTTCGTTTTCGTCATATTTTAAAGTATCAATGGCTGTCATTACGCCATTAACTTCTTCTGTCTTTCTTTCACCAAAATAAAGACCACCTGTTAATTCTCTAACAATTATCATGTCAAATCCGGCATCTGCTACAGATTCTTTTAATGGGCATGCACCCTTTAATTCTTTATATAAATAAGCAGGTCTTAAATTTGCAAATAGACCTAAGCCTTTTCTAATTGCAAGCAACCCTGCCTCTGGTCTAAGATGTGGTGGTAAATCATACCAACTATCCTTTCCCACGACACCTCCGACAGCTCCAAGAAGTACTGCATCACTAGCTTTCGCTGTTGCCAATGCTTCATCTGTAAGTGGCACTCCGTGTTTGTCGATTGAAACTCCACCCATATCAACTTCAGTATAACTGAAAGAATGACCAAATTTCTTACCGACAGTGTCGAGAACCTTCTGTGCTTCTGCTACAATTTCGGGTCCAATTCCATCACCTGGAATAACTGCAATATTAAAATCCATTGCTCTGTCCTCTCTTTTTCTTAGTATCTTGTAACGTTTTTAATATGTATAAAGATCCACGTTAACTTTTACATTTTATCGCAAATACGACATTTTTTCAACCATACATATATATCTATTTTCTTGATATATATTAATTATGTTATTTTATTTTCTGCTTACTTTTTTGTTATACACATGGCTCCGCCATTTATAACCACCTCAAATCCGCTTTGCTTC
>ENA-OWPM01000314-OWPM01000314.1-human-gut-metagenome-genome-assembly--contig:-NODE-314-length-63780-cov-6.504056_pt1 | contig 63780 bp, 61 predicted proteins | sample MGYA00248267_ERZ651852 | MGnify/ENA primary metagenome ERZ651852 (study PRJEB26924, sample SAMEA4378228) | human gut metagenome | biome: human gut; feature: human-associated habitat; material: faeces... | reverse complement strand
TTTAGGAACTATGCATTAGTCTATTGCAATATTTTTTTAAATAACTTATCCACAGGTTGTCCAATAATATAATTTCCTAAAGAATAAAAAAACTTATAAGGGGAGTGGAATCTAATTTTATTTCAGTCCCACACCGATTATAAGTATAATATTATTATATTGTCTAATATATAAATATTATAGGTTTTTTTATAACAATATTATGATAACATTTCCTTAATGGAATTTTTACTCTAATTATTGAATATGTATCACTTAGATAATATTTCTTTTTTATATTGAGAAGGAGTTTTTCCCATAATCTTACGAAATGATTCTGTAAAATAACTAGCACCTGTAAATCCAACCATTTGTGCTATTTCAGTTACAGAGTATTTATCAGATGCTATTAAAGGCAAACTCCTTGATATTCTATATGACATTATATATTCCATGGGAGTTTGATGAAGTATTTTCTTAAATAATTTGCACATTTCACTTTTACTTAAAGAACAAGCTGCTGCAATGTTATCTAATGTTATTTTTTCATTATATGAAGTCTGAATGAATAACAATGCATTTTTCATTCTTGTGACTTCTCTAGACTCTGATTGCATATAAACTTTATTCTTCATTGTATTTTCATACAGTATATGCCATATTGAAAGTATATCTCTAAGCATGTCCAACTCATAGCATTCAGACTTCATATTGTACAGCATAGATAAATTTACTAATAAATCTATAATTCTTTTTTGCCATTCAATATCCATACATAAAGGTTGAGCTGCAAGCTCTGCACACGATAAAATTGGATTAATATATTTTTCATAAATGATTCCACCGGTTATTCCACCTATCAATGATGAATCAACAAGGATTGCTTTATAATGACAATCTTCCTCACTAATTTTATTAGATCCATGAAGAACATTTGCATTTACAAAAATCCCTTCACCTTTTTTAATTATATAATGTGATTCATTTACTTGATAATCCATTTCACCTTGAGTAATAAACATGAACTCTAATTCTGGATGCCAATGACAACCTACAGAGTCATGTACAAAATCTGAAAGCTTATCATAATAAACTTTAAGCGGAAACTTACCATTTAAGTTTTCGTCTAGCTGTCTTTTATTTTTATCTGTCTTGATTATCTTTTTCTCCATTTCAGAATCCTCCTTAATGCATAAATTTTAGATTTTATTTTACTTTTATTTATATATTACATATTAATTTCATATAAAACCAGATATTATTAGTTAATAATTTTACCTTAACATCAATATCACACAGAATATACTATTATTATAGATATTCATTTTCACTTTTAATTTATATGTTATAACCTATTACATGTTATAATTAATATAAGAATTATAATATTTCTGAAAGGATTTTAACAATGGAAAAGGAAGAGTTGAAGGAAAATATCACACATGGTACTGTGAACTTTCCATTAGCCAATTATAAATGGAATTCAGATAAACAATTTATCGTTAACCTACACTGGCATGATGAAACCGAGTTAATTTTCTTCAAAAAAGGTTCATTTACTGTAACATCAAATATGAAGGAATATAAAATTACAGAACCTACATTTATGTTTATAAATTCTGGTGATATTCATTCAATTGTAAGTGATGGTGGATGTAATGAATCTGCTGTGGTATTTGATTTAAAAATGCTCAGCTTTGAATACTTTGATGCTATACAATACAAAATTATCAGACCTCTTATTGAAGGAAAAATTCAATTTCCACCTTTTATATTAGAAGATAATCCTATATGGAAACCTGTTAAAAAATTATATGAAAAGATTATTAAGGAATCGGATAATGATGAATTAAGTTCTTATATGAAGGTGAAATCATATTTATATCAGCTTATAGCATGCCTTTATGAAAATGACAGTTTTTTAAATGCTGATAACACAGAAGAAAGTGATACATATAAGCTGGAAAACATAAAAATAGTTCTTACTTTTATTCGTAAAAATTACAGTCAAAGAATTTCCTTAGACGAAATTGCAGGTCTTGTAGGCATGAACACGCAATACTTCTGTAGATATTTTAAAAAACTTATAGGAAAAACACTTACTGAATATATAAATGAAATCCGAATAGAAAAAGCTGCTGAGTGTCTTATAAAAACAGATACAAAAATTATAGATATAGCAATATGTTGTGGTTATGACAATATTGGATATTTTATTAAAAGATTTAAAGAGCAAAAAAATGTTTCTCCATCAGAGTATAGAAAAGATCATAGAAATCAAATTTAGAAAATAAATCTGACAAAAATTAATTAAGCTTTTGTCAGGTTTATTTTTTTATTGTATTTTATACTATTTCTTTAAAAATATAGATAAAAATAAGAAGTCAAAATAGTGTAACTTTTTATGCGGAATTATATAAGTAATTCTCCCATTAAAAATATATAATACAGTTATATTAAAAAGATAAGAAATACATTTTTTAATTTGTAGCTAACATATATGATTTTAATTTAAACAGGAGGATTTTTTATGAAAAAACAATGGTGGCATGATAAAGTAGCTTATCAAATATATCCAAAAAGTTTTAATGATACAAATAATGATGGTATCGGTGATATTCGTGGAATTATAGAAAAATTAGACTATTTAAAAGAATTGGGCATAGATATAATCTGGATTTCACCTATGTACAAATCTCCATTCGTAGACCAAGGCTATGATATATCAGATTATTACAGTATTGCACCGGAATTTGGGACAATGGAAGACTTTGATGAATTGCTTGAAGAAGCTAAAAAGAGAGAAATGCATATTGTAATGGATCTTGTAATAAATCACTGTTCTGACAAACATGAATGGTTCCAAAAAGCATTGGCTGATCCTGATGGCGAATATGCTGATTATTTCTATTTTAGAGAAGGTAAAAATAGAAATCCCCCAAGCAATTACCGTTCTTACTTTGGTGGAAGTGCCTGGGAGCCAGTGCCTGGAACAAATAAATATTATCTACATGCATTTGCTAAGGAACAACCCGATCTTAATTGGGAAAATCCTAAAGTTAAAGACGAGTTATTCAAAATGATAAATTGGTGGCTTGATAAGGGGCTTGCTGGATTCCGTATTGATGCTATTATAAATATCAAAAAAGATTTAGACTTTCCAAGTTTTGAGCCAGATGGACCAGATGGACTTGCTAGCATAACAAAAATGGTTGAAGAAGTTGATGGTGTTGGTGAATTGCTTGAAGAAATGAAACGTAAAACCTTTGATAAATATGATGCCTTCACAGTTGCTGAAGTCTTCAATATGCATGAAGATGAGCTTCCTGAATTTATTGGTGATAATGGTCATTTCTCAACAATGTTTGATTTCTCTGCACATTGTGTTGCAGAAGGAGAACATGGATGGTATGACTCAAAACCTTTTGAATTCACTGCTTGGAGAAATGCCATCTTTGACTCTCAAATGAAATGTAAAAAAGTTGGCTTTTTAGCTAATATTATTGAGAACCATGATGAGCCAAGAGGTGCATCTCGTTATCTTCCAGACTATGCTTCAAATGATGCTGGAGTAAAGATGCTTGCAACTACAAATATCCTACTTAGAGGCTTACCATTTATATATCAAGGACAAGAAATAGGAATGAGAAATTGTCCTATGGACAGCTTTGATGAATATGATGATCTTGAATCAAAGAATCAATACCAAGTATCAATAGATGCAGGCTTAAGTAGTGAGGAAGCACTAAAAATATGTTGTGATCGTAGCAGAGATAATGCTAGAACTCCAATGCAATGGTCAGATAGTAAAAATGCTGGTTTCTCTGAAGGAACACCATGGATTAAAGTCAATCCAAACTATAAAGAAATCAATGTTGAATCACAAATAAATAATGAAGATTCAATACTTAAATATTACAGAAAATTAGTTGCTCTTAGAAAGTCTAAAGAATATAACGAAATATTCACTTATGGTGATTTTGAGCCAGCATATTTAGATAAGAATAAAATCTTTGCATTCTACAGAGAATTAGATAATATGAAGATTTTAGTTGCAGCTAATTTTGGTGAAACTGACACTACTTTAGAGTTAGAAAGAGACAATAATAAAATTTTATTATCTAACATGAATCCTAGATTATCAGCTGATCATGAACTTAACCTAAAATCATGTGAAGTAGTAATTCTTTTAATGAATAAATAACTTTAATATCAATTATTTAATAACGGCTAATAGTAATTTTCATATAAATTTGATTCACTCATCTAAATTTTTATACAAAATGAAATATAGATTAGTGAATTACCCCTATATAATTAAATAAACTAACGCTATAAAATACCTTTACCATAAATTTTATAAATATATTTTAATTCATTAATCTATTTCTAAATTGAAATAGATTAATGAATTAGTACTTTACACGATAATTTAATATTAATTGAGTATATTAAAAAGAGAATAATAAAAGGAGTATAATAATATGAATCAAAAAGAAAGAATGTTAGCAGGTCTGCCATATAAGGCTTGGCTTGATGGCCTTAGTGAAGAAAGATTAGATTTAAGACTTAAAATTCATAAATTCAATTCATGTTCACCTGATAAAAAAGATGAAATGAAAGCAATGATTAAAGATATCGTAGGCAAATGTGGAAAAGATATATTTATCGAACCTCCATTTCATTGCGACTACGGAAAAAATATAGAAGTTGGCGAAAACTTTTATGCAAATTTCAATTGCGTAATACTTGATGTAGGCAAAGTTAAAATAGGTACTAATGTTATGTTTGCACCAAATGTATCTATTTATACAGCTGGCCATCCAATCCATCCTGAGTCAAGAAATTCTGGCTATGAGTATGGAATAGGCATAACAATTGGAGATAACGTATGGGTTGGAGGAAGTGTTGTTATAAATCCCGGCGTGCATATTGGTAATAATGTTGTTATAGGTTCTGGAAGTGTTGTTACTAAAGACATACCTGATAATGTAATTGCAGTAGGAAATCCATGTAGAATCATACGTGAAATAACAGAAGATGATAGAAAATATTACTTCAAAGATAGAGAATTTGATGTTAATGACTATTAATGTATTGCATTTTTCGATTATCAATAATTAATAATCAATTATAGTTTCAATTACCTTATGATCTCTTAAATTATATGAAAAATAAACTATAAATAACATATATGGTAATGATTAATAACATACTTGCTCATGAACATGAGACTGTCGCATTAAGAAATGTAATCACTATGAATATATTATTGAAATTTAAATGTTCAATAATCCATAGTATTATTTAATCTTTTGCAACAGTCTCTTGTATTTTTTATAATAAAAACTCGTTCTAATAATAGACCTATAGCAAGTTAAAATTAATGTTCTCTATGTTATAAATTAATATATTCTGTTGTTGATTAGTTAAAATTGTTATCATTTCTTAATATTTATTCAGTTATAAATTTATATGAAATAAAATGAATAAGGAGATATTTATTTATATAAAGGAGAAATCATAATGATAAAACGTACTAAGAAATTAATAACACTTATATTAACTACGACGATGCTTTTAACTGCAAGCATCTATTCTTTTGCAGCTGATAATGATGGCTGGACTGAAGCAAGCAAAACAACTGCTGCCGCAAATGGGGACTGGGATAAATGGTGCAAGGAATGGGAAAGTATAAAAAATAATCCTACTCAAATCTCCTTAACTCCCGGAAAAGACGAATCAGAATTAAATTTTGCATGGTATTCAAAGGAAAATGATGCTACACCGCATTTAAGATTTGGTAAAAGCATTAATTTAACAGACTCAGATGAAATCAATGTTTCTCATGAAGATGCTGTTGAAGGATTTATTTCTAATAAAGCTACAGTAAAAAATCTCCAAAGTGGGACAAACTACTATTACAGCTACGAAGTTGATGGTAAATGGCTTGCTCCAATAAAATACGAAACTAAAAATAGCAGCGATGGATTCTCTTTCATATTTGTAGGAGATCCTCAAATAGGATCATCAAGTGAAAATATTGCTACAGGTTCATCAGAAGAACAGGGCCAAGATAAAGCTACAAGAAATGATAGCTTTAACTGGAATAACACAATAAAAAAAGCTTTGGAAAAACAGCCAAATGCTAGCTTTATGCTTTCAGCTGGTGACCAAATTCAATCAAGAGATAAGAAAAATGCCTCTAAAACATATGATAAAAACGAAATTGAATATGCTGGTTACTTAAGCCCAAGCTTATTAAAATCACTTCCAGTTGCTACAGCAATAGGAAATCATGATGCTCCAAGCGGAAACTACTCTTTCCATTTCAATAATCCAAATGCTTCTGAATTAGGTTCTACTATGGCAGGCGGAGATTACTATTATTCATATGGTGATGCATTATTTATAATGCTAAACACTAATAATCTTAACATTGCTGAACATAAAAAATTAATAGAAAAAGCTATTAGCGAAAATAAAGATGCTAAATGGAGAATAGTTACTTTACACCAAGATATCTACGGTTCTGGTGAACATTCTAATGAACCAGAAATAGTAAACTTAAGATACAGCTTAATTCCAATTTTAGAAGATAATAATGTTGATGTTGTATTGACAGGACATGATCATACTTATTCAAGATCTTTCATCTTAAAAGGTGGATCTAAAAATGAATCTAAACTTATTACAGAAGATGAATTTGATGCATATATAGATGGAGAAACTCCTATTGATTCTAAATATAATGAATATTTAACAAGTATTGAAGATCCATCGGCTGTAACTAATAAATCTATAAATGTAACTAATCCCGATGGAATATTATACATGGCTGCAAACTCTGGTTCTGGTAGCAAATACTATGATTTAGTTCAAACTCAACAATCATATATTGCTGCAAGATGGCAAGAAGATGTTCCAACATATTCTATAGTAGATATTACTGATAATACATTTACAATAAACACATATAGAACAGACAATGGTGAAAAAATAGACGATACATTTACAATTACCAAAACTAAATAGTAGTAAAAAGGGTGTCGTTACATGATTAATTATTAATCAAATACGGCACTCTTTTTATTTAATTAATTATTTGCATCTTAATTATAAAATTGGAGGGCTTTTAATGATTTCAAAATTATTTAATGATAAACATGCTAGCTTAAGACATGGGATAATTCTTTTACTTGGAATATGCTTTTTCATATTCTTATATTTGTTTAATCAAATTGATAAGGCTCAACTTATAAACAGGCAAAATACCAGTTTTGAGAAAGCAGTTGTTCAAGAAGTTATTGATGATAACTCTAGCGAATATGGCTCATCATCCGGAAAACAAAGAGTTAAACTTAAAATACTCAGTGGAGAACATCGTGGAAAGAATGTCTATGCTTCAAGCTTTAACGGGTATTTATATGGTGCTGATTGTAAAGAAAATATGAGAGTTATTGTTTCATTAAGTGTTTCTGGAGATGATTATGTTGCATCAGTTTATGGCTATGATAGATCGCCTATTATTTATGGATTTATAGGACTATTTTTACTTATACTTTGCATTATAGGCAGTAAGAAAGGGTTTAAATCTGCTATAGGTTTAGTCTTCACATTTATCTGCATAATATTTATGTTCATTCCAATGATATATAGAGGATACTCCCCTTTCCTATCAGCAGTTATTGTAGTAATCCTCGTAACCATTGTCTCTATGTATCTTATTGATGGAATAACAATAAAATCAGTAAGCGCTATGTTGGGTACTGTAATCGGAGTTATTATTGCTGGAATTTTTGCAGCTGGCTTTGGACATCTGGCTAAAATATCTGGCTATAACGTATCTGAAATTGAAGAATTAATCTTCGTTGCAAATAACACTAATTTAAAAATTGGAGGCCTTCTATTTGCAGGTATATTAATTGCATCATTAGGTGCTGTAATGGATGTTAGCATGTCTGTAGCTTCTACAATTAATGAAATATACGATAAAAATCCAGATTTATCTGGTAAGGAACTTTTTAAATCTGGAATAAACGTTGGTAAAGATATGATGGGGACAATGTCAAACACACTTATATTAGCATTTACAGGTGGATCTATTAATACGCTTATTCTAAACTACTCTTATAATATGCAATATAATCAAATTATTAACATGTATTCAATTGGAATTGAAATAATGCAAGGCATATCAGGAAGTATTGGAGTTATATTAACAGTTCCTCTAGTCTCATTTATAACTTCTTTCTTATTAACTAATAGTAAATTAAAATCTAATAAAATTTTAGATATTTAGTCATTTTAGGAATTCTCTTGATAATTAACATTAAGTCAAAATAGTGTAATTCTTATGGTAAAATAAGAGAAAAACATATAATTATGGTATAATGTTATTTAATAAAATTTTACAAATAAAAAGCATATTTTGGAAAACTAGTGACAAAAACAGAGGGAGAGGTAAAATCAATAGTATAATTTTTCTATATTATAAATTAAATGTAATCAAAAATATTTGGCTAAAATAGACATCTCTGCACTACAAAATCAAAATGAAAATACACTTTTGGAACTGATCATATTGATTTATTAATCCTGTTTGGTTAAACAATACTATACAGATATGATGTTGTAATTAAACCCATAAAAATGGCGTTTCTAAAAAATAATTGTTTCTAGATGGCAAATACCATAATACTGAATCTCTAAGAAAAGAATTCAAGTTAAACTGCCAAGAATTAAAGATTGAATTAAGTATGAAAGCTTATGAAATAAATTCAATTAAGGAGTCGATGAATATGAAAAATAATATAAAAAAGAATTCGGAACTACATTTTAATGAAATTGCTAAGAATTATAATAATAGCCATGATGGAAAATTTGTAAAGTGCATGTATGATGAAATTATAGATAGAGTTTTAAAAAAACAACCTAAAGATATTTTAGATTTAGGTTGTGGAAATGGCAATATTCTCTCTATTCTTAGTGACTGTACAGACGCTAATCTTTTTGGACTAGATCTCTCTAAGAATATGATTTATGAAGCTCAGAAAAAACTTAACGATAAAGTACAATTAGATATAGGCGATTCTGAAAATTTGCCTTATGATGATGATAAGTTCGATCTCGTTATTTGTAATGCTTCATTTCACCACTATACAAATCCACAAAAAGTTCTAAAAGAAATAAAACGTGTACTAACTCCATCTGGAACTCTTATATTAGGTGATCCAACAGCTCCATTTGAATGGTATTTAAAGATATTAAACTATTTTCTTCCTAAAACTAATTCTGGAGATTATAAAATTTATAGTAAAAATGAAATTTATTCGCTACTTAATGCATCTGGTTTTACCCCTTCAAATTGGAAAAAAATCAATCACAGTGCTTTTATCATTGATGCCACAATCACAAATTAATATGAATATATAAATATACAAAATAGCTGTAGTCTTACCTGAATTTAATTTTACTTTATACTCTTTCTATTCCGTGGATGTAATAGCTAAATCTATTTTATTTCCATTTATATTATCTATTCCACTTCTCTTAAAATTATAAAATTATAGACGGTTTCGGAATTCCACAACCGTCTATAATTTTATTTAATAATATCTATCTATTAATAGAACGTGATATCATTGTTAAAGTATGTCTTATCCCTCTAATTGAAGATGATAATGCAAAAATATTTTCTACAGGTGCTAGTCCAGAATATCCAGCATCTCCTATATGTTGTATATCTACACCACATACTTTATTCTTTAATCCAAATTGCTCAATCACTGCACTACTAGACCCTTCTTGACTTGTCCCAATCGCTGTTAAAACGAGAGCACCTTTTTCATGTGCACAATTAACGATACTTATTAATTGCTCTTCTGTAAATGCTGGTACTGTACCAACTGCTGGTACAAGAATAATGTCAGCTCCTGCATCTATGAATTCTTCAATAGTCTTTAAATCACAAATCGGCTCATTTACACCAGCCCCATGCATTTTGCCTGCAATGATTAATCCTGAAAAATGTTTTTTAGCTAACTCAATAGCTTTTACAATAGCATTATTAGTTACACCTGTTCCTGGATTACCAGTCAAGCAAATAAAATCTAATCCTAACTCTTGTGCTGCTTGTAATGTTTTCTCTGAACATTGACGTCCTTCTGGAATTTCTAACCTACTTTCAAGCATATCAGCATTTAAGTCAACTGGCTCGATATTTGCACCTATTGGGCGTCCAACAAGTCTTTTCAATTCTTTTATAGGATCATTACATTGTGGTAATCCGCCTATTTGGGGATTTAATAAATCAAATCCATTTAATAACATAAGGTCTGCACCACTAGCTCTTGCCACTTCTGCATTTGTGATTCCATTCATTAACGGTTCACGGCTTACTACCATTTCTGCACAAATAGTACGCCCTTCTGCTGCTAAAATTGATTGTTTTAACTCCTTAGAAGTCATTGATAAAAAATCACTACTGTCACAATCTAATAAACGTTTCATTACTAATTCCTCCATATTAAATATTTTTTAAATATATTTTAATTATTTATTTTCAGACTCTATCTCATTCCTATCCACCATTCTGAAAAATGGATAATAAATTAAAACATCCATAAATATCAATGCAATTTGCAATAGAGCACCACTAAAATGTCCTCCTGTTGCTAAAAATCCACTAATTATTGGTGGCATTGTCCAGGCTACGCTAATACCTACTGTTTTCATTACTAAACCAGAGGTCATGGCAAAATAAGTAATCACTGCATTCATAACTGGTGCTAAAATAAATGGAATAAATAAACTTGCATTCATAACAACCGGCAATCCAAACATTACAGGCTCATTAATATTAAATATTCCAGGCACAAATGTTAATTTTCCTAACATTTTTGTATGTGTAGATTTTGCCATAAAAAATAATAATATTATTAATCCTATAGTTGCACCACTACCACCAATATAAACAAAATTATCCATAAACGGTTGTGTTATTATATTGGGGATTTTTTCGCCAGCCTGCCATGCAAGACGATTAGCATCTGTGTTCATAATCCACATAGGTTGGAATATTGAATTGACTATACTTCCTCCATGAATCCCAAACAACCATAATAATGAATTTAAAGAAACAACAACTATTGTTCCTATCAATGTTCCTCCCAATAATCCAAGTGGTTTTCCTAAAACAATCATAACCACATCATGAATGCTTCCAATACTTGTCACTTCAAATATTTTATATAATACTCCAAATAATAATATTATTACAGCTCCAGGAATTAATGCTGTAAATGACTTACTTACTGCTGGTGGAACTGCGTCTGGCATTTTAATTACAATATCTTTTTTAACAAAATAACGAAAAATTTCTGCTGATACTATACCAATAACGATTGCAGCAAATAATCCTTTACTGCCCATTAACCCTATTGGAATTCCTTCTCCTGCATCTGCCATAACGCTTGGTGTGGAAATTATAAAAGAAGATAATGAGATAATTCCTGCTGATAAACCATCAACTTCATAAGAGTTTGCCAAGCTATATGCTACAGAAAATGAAGCAACTAATCCCATAATACCAAATGAACCGTTGACCAGTTTTCCAATCCAAACATCTAAGTTGCCATGTGATGCTAACCATTCTGTGTAACCATTAATAGGTAAGTTACCAAAAACCAAAAACATGGAACCAATAATAATCAATGGCATTGCACCCATCATTCCATCACGTATACATAGTAAGTGTTTTTGACTTCCTATTTTCCCAGCTGTTGGCGCAATCTTTTCTTGTATTTTTTCAAAAAAAGTATTCATAAAAAACCTCCTCTATTTATAAAAAACAAACTGCTATAATAACTATTTTCTTTTTAATATAATTTGTAATTGCAACTACAAGCTAATTATAAAGTATATCGTTTTCAAAATCATTAAAATAGAAAAAAGAGTGATAGGTTATATCTAATAAAACCTGTCACTCAAAAAAAAACATGTTACTAAAAAATAACTATTTATTATTACATTCTAACTGAGATAGATGAAAAGTAAGCTTTTCAATAATATTCATTACTGGAATTTGAGAAGTTAAATTTACTTTTTTCTCTCCTTTTATTTGTAAAGGCAAATAATAACTAATTACTAAATCAGATAGTTTAGCTATTGTACTCATTTCACTATTTGTTATAGAAATAATTACACAATCAAAATTTCGAAATTGTCTTAATTGATTTATTATATCTTCTGTCTCTCCAGTTACAGAAAAGACGATAATTACTATCTCATCATAGAATCCATCAGGAACAAGAAAATATGGATAATCAATATATACAGCAAATCTCCCTATATTAACAAAACACCTAGAAGCATATTTAGCTAAAATACCTGATGTCCCTATTCCTAAAAAAATAATTTGTTTGCTTTTGTGAATAATTTTAGTAGCATCTAATATTTTTTGTACTTCTGAAGGCTGATTAGAACGTTCAAAATAATCCATAATAGCATAATCATCTGTATTTAACTTAAAATCTTTATCTGTTTCTGCGATCTGTTCTTTTAATTTATATTTAAATTCATAAAATCCTTCACAGTCCATTTTCTTACAAAATCTCAATATAGTAGTAGTTGAAACATGAACATTTTTAGCTAACTCTCTTATTGTCAATTTTAAAACTATATCATGATTTTTAATTATATATTCATATACTTGTAATTCTAAATCATTTAAGCTTTCTATTTGCTTGTATGTAAACATATACATTGCCCCTTCACGCAAAAATTGTTATTAATAGTAATTATATCATCTAAATATATTTTTATCAAAATCACTCAATATGAAATTTTACACATTTTCATATAAAAATATAACTCTTATATTTCATCTTTTATTTACACTATTCAATAGACTTTTTATAATTAAGTCCCCAGTCAATCATAGCATCTAAAATTGGTTTTAGACTATATCCCATTTCAGTTAATGTATATTCTACTCGTGGTGGAACTTCTGCATAAACCTTTCTAGTTAAAAGACCGCTTTCTTCCATATCTCTTAAATTTGAGGTTAAAACCTTTTGAGTTATATCTCCAATAGACTTTTTTAATTCTCCAAATCTCTTGGTTCCAGTTAGAAGATCACGCATAATTAACACCTTCCACCTGTTTCCTATAAGCTTTAATGTAATTTCTACAGGGCAGTCTGGCAGTTTCTTTTCCATAGCTTTCCCCCTCCTTTTTTAAAGTTATCTATATATTTAGTTCATTATAGCATATTACATACCAAAAGATACTATTGAAAAATTTATAGATAATATTAAGTTGAACATAATACTTAATATGGCACTTATAATCATTTTGACTACATACTCTTATTATATTTAAAATTTGTATTCAACACTTAATCCTACATTCCTTCTAAAGAGTATCCCTTAAGAAACTATACCACTTTAAAGTGCGTACTTTTCAGGCCTCTATCTATATTTTATTATTTATTCATAGAAACAAACTCATAAGAAGAGTTTCAGGAGGTAATTATAAAATGAATGAAGTAGTAAAATTTTTAAATGAAAATCCAGTGCAATACCTAGCAACAGTAGGACGTGATGGCAAAGCAAAATGCCGCCCATTTATGTTCTGCTTTGAAAAAGAAGGGAGACTATGGTTCTGTACAAATAATACAAAAGATGTCTATAAAGATATACAAGCAAATCCTGAAATCGAAATATCAGTATCAAGCCCATCATATGCATGGATTCGATTAAACGGTAGAGCAATGTTTGAAAATGACATGGAAGTTAAACAAGGCTGCATGGAAAATCCTATAGTTAAAGGGCAATATAAAAATGCTGAAAATCCAATATTTGAAGTATTTTATTTAGATAATGCAAAAGCAGTAATAGCTGATTTCTCTGGAAATCCCCCAAGAGAATACACTCTATAATAAACATAAAAACATTGTAAATATAAAAATCATCTCTAAAACAAATCCCACTAAGCAAGATTAAATAATATCACTTAATGGGATTTCAACTATGTGTATATATGCTAAATCTCTATTTATTTATAATATCTTTAGCCATTTTAATCATATCTTCTTTGCTTACATCATTATAATTAGAATTTAAAATAGAATAACTTATGCCATCTTTATACCACGAAACACTTTGCATAGTATCTTCTGAAATTTCATCTGCTCCATATCCAATTTGTAGCTTTCCTTCTGATTCTAATTTTAAATCTTCTTCTGTTTTTTCATAATCTACTGGCACAGCTTTATATTGAAAAGTAGTATAATAAATATCAACATTATTATAATTTGTTTTTTCTTCATTTGCTTCATGTTGGATTTCTTTTTCATCAATCTTTATTGCACTCAAACTTAAATATTGATTTTTCTCTTCATCATTTCTTGAATATCTAAAATCTGCTGACTTTGTTTGTAATGTAGTCTTACCATTATCACCTTGTATTTCATTATTACTAAAGTTAAATGATTTAAACTCAAAACCACCATCAAAACTTTCTACATATTTAGGTAAAAAGCCAACTGTATCTTTTACTACATTTTCTGTTGGAAACTTAGTAATTTCAGTAAGATGAGAACTTGATGATATCCAGGCTCCACGTGTTGCTGCTATACAAGTTATTGTTGTTGCTATACACAAAACTCCTGCTGCTAATAATGTTTTAATCTTTAATCTTCCAAATTTCATATTTAAAAATCCCCTTTCATTTCTTCTTAGAACTTCTCCTCTAATTTTAAAAAACATATCATCTGGTGCTGATGCTTCTTCAGCTTTATTATTTAAGTATTCTGTAATTTCTTTATCAATATCTTTATTAGATTTTAATTGCATTGAACTTCACATCCTTTTTTACTATTACTTTGAGCACTATTAACATTCATCAAGGCTACTTTTAGGTTCTTTCTTGCACTATGAAGTCTTGATTTTACTGTACCTTCAAAACACCCCATAATCTTAGCAATTTCTTTTATTGTAAATCCATTAAAATAATATAATACAATAACAGTTTTTTGCTTTAATTCTAAATTATCAATCTCAGCACGAAGCATTTTTGATTCTTCATTCCTTATATATGAATGTAATGATTTATCGATATTTTCATTTTTTGCTTTTTCAAAAATATCTTCAACTGGAAGCACAGCTTTATCCTTTTTCATATAATCCCAAGCAGTCCTTGTAAGGATTTTAAATAACCAGGATTTGAACTGTTCAACATTTTTCAAATCTTTTATTTTTAGATAACATTTTACAAATGTTTCTTGTACAATATCTTCACTTGTGAATTTATTATTTGTAATAAGATATGCATACCTAATGGCTTGATTTTTGTATATTTCAAATATTTCCTCAAAAGCATTCATATCACCAGCCTGGATTTTTTTCACAACTTCTGTTTCATTCACTTACATCACTCTTTTCAAAATTGTTTGAGATGCATCTCTACATATTAGAGCCTTCTATTTAAAAAATGGTTCATTTTAAAACAAAAAATTTTATTATTATAACTTGATTATATATTAACTACACATTATGCAAATTATTATTCTGTATAATCTAAAAGAAAATGGATATAAAAAATATAGTATAATATTCTTAGAAATATTTATACTATATTTTTTTATGAGGTTTATATTATGACTATAAGGCATCTAAAAATATTTATAACTGTTGCTGAATGTGGAAAAATGAGAAAAGCTGCAGAACTTTTATTCATATCTCAGCCATCAGTAAGTCAGGCTATTCGTGAACTTGAAGAACACTATAACGTTAAGCTTTTTGAGCGTATTTCTCAAAAACTCCATATTACAGAAGAAGGCACATTGCTATTATCTCATGCTCAGCATATTGTTGATTCATTTGAAAATATGGAGCTTGCTATGAAAAACATAGGAAAATCAACTAAAATAAGAATTGGTGGAAGCGTATCTGTCGGGACATATTTAATGAATGATATTATTGAACGTCTTGAAAATAGAATTCAAAATATAGATACTTTTGTTACTATAAATAATACATTTGAAATTGAAAATATGATTTGTAGAAGTGAGCTTGATGTAGCTATAGTTGAAGGAATAATCAAGAATCCAGATATTGTGAAAATTCCATTTTGCGAGGATGAATTAGTAATGGTAGTCGGTAAAGCTCATCCTTTTTACAGTAAGAAGCAGCTATCACTTTCAGATTTAGAAGGCCAATCTTTGCTTTCAAGAGAACCTGGAAGTTCTGATAGAAATCAGTTTGAGCAATTATTAGCTGAACATAATATTAATGTGGTAAAAAAATGGACCTGTACTAATACAGAAGCTATCAAAAATGCTGTTACAAATGGTAAGGGAATTGCTATCTTATCAAAAATGCTTATAAATAATGAATGTAAAAAAGGTAAATTAAAAATATTAAGTTTTAGAGATGTAAGCATAAAACGTCAGATTAAACTCATATACCATAAAAATAAATACATCTCAAAATCAATTGAAGAACTTATTGACATATGCTCTAGCTTTAATATGAGTTCTAAATAATAAAAAGTATCAGTTAAATCAATTTTAAAATCAAAAATTAATTTTCTGATACCTTTTATATTTAATATTTAAATGACATTTCTAACCTTTTATTATGGTATATTTCTTTATAATATAAATTTCAACTATTATCTATATATTTCTATTATTTAAATAACTCTAAAATATAAAATCTTTTATTACATAAAGTAAAGTTCCAACTACTCCGCTTCCAAAAATAATTGCAATAGCACTTGCTTTATATTTTCTAAGGATATATAAACATCCTCCAAATAATATAAATTCTATCACTCTAAAATCACTGATTGCAAATGAAAAAATATCACTTTGGAATAAGCCAAGCATTAATATTGATGCACCTGCTGATCCAATAAGCGCAACTACTGCTGGTCTAAGTGAAGCTAATACAACTTGAACCCCACCAAAGCTTCTATATTTGTAATAAAAATGAGCTAAAGTTAAACATATTATAAATGATGGAATAATACATCCAAGTGTACATATAAATGCTCCAAATGGTCCTGCAAGTCTTGTTCCAACGAATGTAGATGCATTAATCGAAATCGGACCTGGTGTCATTTCTGCAATTGTTATAAGATCAGTAAACTCTTCCATAGTCATAAGTTCATATATATTAACAACTTGAGCCTGTATAAGAGGAATTGCTGCATATCCTCCACCTACGCTAAAAAGTCCAACTTGTATGAATGCAAAAAATAGCTTTAATAATAATATCACCTTAGTTATGCCTCCTTCTTGCTCATTGATACAAATAAATCAATAATCCCTATACTTAAACAAATTAATATTATAAGCATTGCGCTTACATTAAAGAAGTAAGTGCTTATAAAGGCAATAACCATCATAGCAATATACATCACTCTTTTTGTTTTACAAACATTCTTTGCAAGATTAATAGTGACATCCAAGATAACAGCCGCAACCCCTGCACGCATTACTTGAAGAGCTATTGCTATATATTTATTTTCTCTAAATTGATTATAAAATAATGATATTGCAGATATGATAACCATTGGCGGAATAATAGTACCTAAAATTGCAACAAGTGAACCAATTATACCATACATACGATATCCTATAATTACAGATGCATTTACTGGAAGTGGCCCTGGTGATGATTGTGTAATTGCTGTGATATCAAGCATCTCATCTTCTTCAATCCATTCAAGTTCTTCAACGAATTTCTTTTTCATTAAAGAGACAATTACAAATCCCCCTCCAAATGTACATGCACTTAACATAAACATTGATTCAAATAATTTCCATAAGACCTTAGGGTCTTTTTTATCCATTACATTTCCCCTCTTTTCACTTTATCTTCTGATATTATTTTAATTTAAAAAATTCTATATGTATAATACGTAAAAAATATAAAACTGATAGGTATTTACCTATCAGTTTTTATACATAAAAATTAAAATATCATTTTATAATATCTTTCAATATCCCTCTCAAGCTCTAATAAGTTCACATTTCTACCTATTCTTAAATACTCCTTACCTTTTATGTACAATAAAAATATAGGAAATGAAAATACATTATATTTAGCTGCAACCTCTAAATTATCTTCTCCATTTATTTCACAAGCTTGAATTTTAGGATATCTTTTTATAATGCTCTCAATTTTAATCTTTATTGATTCACATGCTCCACATTTGCTTCCTGTAAAAAATACTACTTCCATCATATTGTTCTTTATTTCTTGCTTTATATCTTCATCACTACTTACTTTTTTCACATCAATTTCTCCTTTCCCAATTATCTTAGAAATTTATCTTTAACAAAATCTATCATTTGCTTCTGATTTTCACTAAATACTTTTATTCTATTAACATTTGCTCCTGATGGATGAGGAAACCCTTTAAGTATTTGATTATCATTAATTATACCTTCTTCTTGAAGTTTACACAGAACAACTTCAACGGCTCTGCCTAGTGGTATTAATAATATATTTTTAGACTCATTAAGCATATTAAATTCATCTATGAAATTTTTATAAACATACCTCATCAAAAAATTGCTATTTATTAATTTAGGTTTATGTCCTGAATAATTTTCTTTTTTCACAAAAACAGGATAAGGAATTAAAGATACTGTATGTAATAAATAATCTTTTTCTTCAAACAGCTCAGCGCAGCTATTTAAGTTCAGCGCTTCATTAAGCTTTATATCATCAAGCATACTTATTATATTCTTTCGTAAAGCACCACTAAATCTCGCATTAGCTTTACACTTATACTGAATCTCTTCGATATTATCACTAATTTCAATTTCTTTTCTTGCAGTTGCTATAGCTGTACTCATTTGTTGAAATCCTGGTGTTATTCCAATTATAAATATCTTAGCTATTACATTCAAATATTCATTATGTGGTGAATAATATATCTCAATATCATCATATTTTTCAATTAAAAAATCTTTTATTAATAATTCTTGTTTTGTGTACTTATCTTTTAATGGAACGCTTCTTATTATATCCTTATAATCATATAATGTTTTTTTCATATTTACCTCTTTATATATTAAGTAATCAATAAAATTAGTATTTGAAATAAACTCTAAAAGATTCCACAAAAATATATATCATTAAATTACATACATAATTATAAAATATTTTAATATTTTGTGATATATAGTGAATTATAAAGAAAACACTAGTATTTCTTAGTATTTTAATGATACTTCACATTAAATAAATATAATTTAGTACTTGATAATTATTATCATAAGATTTATATTATTATTAAGAAATAATTTCAAATAAAAGAGGTAATTAACATGAAATTTATGATGAGTATTAGAGAAAAAACTGCACAACTTCATAGTGCAGCTGAAAATACTGGATATATAAAAAAAATATTAGATGGTACTGCTACATTAAAAGGATATGCTGAATATATCTATAATTTAGAAAGAATGTACAGGGCAATAGAAGAAGCATTAGATAAGAATAAAGATAATGAAATCATTAAACCATTTGTTACAAAAGAATTATATCGTTCTGAGCGCATGAGAAAAGATTTAGATTTTTTATTAAAAGATGGATTAAATTTCCTTAAGCCATTATCATCAACAGAAGCATGTGTTGCAAGAATAGAAGAAATATCTAAATATAAACCTGAACTCATAATTCCATATGCGTATACAAGATTCTTAGCAGATTTATTTGGCGGAAGAACTTTTCTTTCTATATTAACTAAAAACTATAAAATACCCGAAGAAGGATTAAATTATTATCAATTTCCTGATATAAATGACATCAAAGAATATGTTATGAAATACCATAATATGCTAGGGGAAATTAATCTACCAGATGATATGAAAGTAGATTTTATGAATGAAATATCTAATGCTTATATTTATAATATTGCAATATCCAATGAGTTAGAAGCAAAATTAAAATAACATTTATTAATTAAAGGTATGCTATTTAGATGGGATATTGAATTTTCTTATATAGTATAATTTAATATCCCGTTTTAAGTTGGTATTACTAGATTAATTAATGCTAACATACTCCCGATCTTATATATAAATTCCTATATTTTTGTATTTATATATATTTATATTCCTATATTCTTATATTTATATATTCACAAATATGCTATATTCCAATAATAGGTTGACTAATATCTCTATTGTATATACCTATAGCTGCTATTAATGCATAATATGTTCCTAAGGTTCTCAATATATTTGATATATTTGCATTTACGTTTGGTTCAAGAGAAAAATCAAACTCTCCATTAATCTTTCTTTCATATAAATGTTGATACCTTATAAAGCTAATTGCTGTGTATGCTACTCTTGCTAACATTAATAATTGTATGGATTGAACCGCTGGGATATCTGGATTAGGTACCCTTTTGGTGTTCTTATCATATTTATTATAAATTAACTCGATGCTCTCAATAGTTGAGACATATGATAAAATATCTGATAAAATAATGATTATATCAGCTGAATGCTGAATGTTTAATAAGTATAATTCTTCTTTATCATATTCTGTAATGCTCTCAAAATCTATATTTCCTTCATTATAATCAGAATAATTATAATCCACTATAAAGCTACCTCCTAAAAGCATTCCCTATTCTATAATATTATTTGTTATAAATTTAGTTCTTATTTTATGTTCAATATTACTCACAATCCTTCATTAAATTATTAAATTGAACTTAATAAACTGGTATCAATTTATTATTTAAGTAAATTTTATGGTGAAACGATATGTTCCTAAGAACTCTCTTTACTTTTATAATTTTCTTCAAATTTTCTGATTCTATAATAATATGTAATCATTAAAATAATTGTAGCCATAATCCATGCAGCAACTTCTGCTGCTGGTATAGCAAGAAATCCAAGTAAAGATGATAGAATAATTACTGCCCCAATTCTCGCTACAAATTCTACAATTCCAGATATCATTGGAATAAATGTATCACCTATGGCCTGAAGAGTTGAACGATAAACAAATAATAACCCTAAAACCCACAATAAAAGTGAAGTTACAACTAAATATTGATATCCTATTGAAATAACTTCTGTTTCACCACCAGATACAATTAAAGCTAATAGCTGTTTACCAAATAATACAACTAAAACTCCTAACGCAATGTTTATTACACCTAAAATAACATTTGTATTTCTAACGCCTTCCCTTATTCTATCAATCTTATTTGCCCCTAAATTCTGACCAGCATATGTTGCTATTGCAAAACCAAACGTATTTCCTACCTGCTCTAAAATAACTATAACCCTTGATCCTGCTGAATATCCCGCAACATAAACTGCACCATATCCATTAACAACAACTTGAAGTACCATGACTCCTACTGCCGTAACAGAATTCATAAGTGCTACAGGTATTCCTAATATAAATGACTTTTTAAATAGTGATCCATTAAATTTCCAATCCTCTTTATGTATTCTTATCTCTTTTATTTTATGAATTTTATAGTAACAGAATATAGAAGAAATAAGTTGAGCAATCACAGTTGCATACGCAGCCCCATTAACCCCCATCTTTAAAACTACTATAAAATAAATATCTAAAACTATGTTAATTATTGAAGATATAAATAATGAATACAATGGTGTTTTTCCATCACCAAATGCTCTAAGTATTCCTGAAAGAAAATTAAAAGCAATAGTTACCATTATTCCTGCAAAAATAATTCTAATATAAGAATCAGCATCGTTAATAATATTATCTGGAGTCCTTAATATCTCCAATAACTCTCTGGAGTACATTACACTTATAACAGTTATTATAATTCCTACTATGGCATATAGGTATACTGACATTGTTATGGATTTACGAATTTTCTTATAATTATCTGCCCCATAATATTGTGCCACTAATATTGATAATCCTTGAGTAAGTCCTAAAACAAACCCTAATACTAAGAAGTTTATAGAACCTGTTGAACCAACAGCGGCTAATGCATTAACTCCAATAAATCTTCCAACAATAACTGTATCAACCATATTATAAAGCTGCTGAAATATGTTTCCCAATAGTAGCGGTATTGCAAAACTAATAATTAATTTAGTTGGATTACCAGATGTCATATTTTTTACTACTTCTTTGTGCATCAATCTTCCTCCAATTTATGCTTATTTAAACCCCATATAATTTCTAATTTAATTATAACTTTATATTATATACTATCTATATTCAATATATTTTGAACATATAAAAACAATGTTACATATTTTTGTATAAATCACCAATTTTACTGTAACATTGTTTCTAAAAATATAAATATAATTTTTCTCTTCATCAATCCATGCCTTTGTAATAGTACAGGCTAGACTCCATGAGGCGCAAATCCATCAGTAAGAGAATAATTTTGATGTTCAACATCATTTAATCTATTGTTTATATACAAAAAAACTAGGCATAAACCTAGTTTTTTAAAGTACGTTTTAAGAATTCTCTTGTTCTTTCTTTTTTAGGATTATTGAAAATCTCTTCTGGATCTCCTTCTTCTTCGATAATACCATTATTCATAAATACAACTCTATCTGATACTTCTCTTGCAAATTCCATTTCATGAGTTACAACTAGCATAGTAAGTCCGCTTTCTGCAAGTTCCTTCATTACCTTTAATACTTCTCCAACCATTTCAGGATCTAAAGCAGATGTTGGCTCATCAAATAATATTACATCAGGTTCCATAGATAATGCTCTTGCTATTGCTACCCTTTGTTTTTGTCCACCAGATAATTGTTTTGGCTTAGCATTTATATAATTACTCATACCTACAATCTCTAAATACTTCATAGCAACTTTTTCAGCTTCTTCTCTACTTCTTCCTAAGACCTTCATTTGTCCAACTACACAGTTACTTAAAACATTGTGGTTGTTAAATAAATTAAATTGCTGAAATACCATTCCTAATTTAGTTCTATATTTATATATATCATGTTTATCATCTAATATATTTTCACCATTATATATAATTTCCCCGCCTGTTGGTTTTTCTAAAAGATTTACACATCTTAATAATGTTGATTTTCCAGATCCTGAAGATCCTATAATACAAACAACTTCTCCCTTATTAACTGAAAAATCTATATCTTTTAAAACCTTATGGTCTCCAAAGGATTTACTTAAGTGTTTAATTTCAATTATTTTTTCCATTTCGATTCCTCCTTAAGCTACCACATTACCATTAACTTTTTTAGCTATATCTTCTGGTGTTTCAACTTGCATTTGATTTCCTGCAATAATATAATTTTCTGGTCCATCTAGTTTCTTTTCTATTGCTCTTAATATTCTTGTAACTGTAAATGTCATAATGAAATAGATTATACATGATATAAAGAACGATTCAAAATATCTGAAATTATTTCCTGATATAGTCTTAGTTTGGAAATATAGTTCTGATACAGATATAACATTTAATACAGATGTATCTTTTATATTTATTACGAACTCATTACCTGTTGCTGGTAAAATATTTCTAACAACTTGTGGTAATACTACATTTATCATAGTCTGAAAATGATTCATTCCTATTGCTTGCGCTGCTTCAAATTGTCCCTTATCTATTGAAACAATACCACCTCTTACTATTTCAGACATATATGCACCTGTATTTACTGATACTATAAATAGTCCTGCTAAAACTCTATCTATGTCTATTCCAAAAGCTGCCGCAGATCCATAATAAATAACCATAGCTTGCACTATCATAGGAGTTCCACGGAAAAACTCTATATAAATCGATAAAATTGAGTTAATTATTTTTAGAAATACTCTTTTAGTTCCTTTTTCTGGAATAGGAATTGTCCTTATAACTCCCACTATAAGACCTATAAGCGTTCCCACTAATGTTCCTATTATAGAAATTAATAATGTCATTCCAGCCCCACGTAAAAGCATTGGCCAGTTATTTTGCAGTATCTTAATTATCCATTCTAGACTCATAAAAAACTCTCCTTAAAATATTTAATTATAGGATTTAGGCTTTTTATAATAATCTATACCCTGAGCTATTGAGCCGCTGGTTGATTTTTAATAGCCGTATCCATTATTTCTAATCTTTCTTCTTCTGATATTCCTTTTAAAATTTCATTTATCTTATCTTTTAATTCACTTCCCTTTTGTACACCAACTGCTATAGCTGTATCTTCTTCTGATGTAACAAAACCATCTTTAAATTCTATCATTTTAAAGTTGTCATTTGCCATTTGAGCACTTAAGGCTTCTGGTCTTTCTGTGACATAACCATCTATAACTCCGCTTTCTAAAGCAACTCTCATAGCTGGGAAATTATCCATAGCTGGTTGTTTATTAACTGATGGTATTTGATCTATTACTGAATAGTGGAAAGTATTTAATTGAGCTGTTATTTTAGCTCCTGAAAAATCATTTAGTGTCGTTGCATTATCATATGCTCCACCATTTTTTACTAGCATTACTAGGTCTGACTTATAATAAACATCTGAAAAATCTATTGTTTCCTTACGTTCTTCTGTTGGAGACATACCTGCAATAATAGCATCTATTTTTCCCGATGTTAATGATGGTACTAATCCATCCCATTCAGTTTTAACTATAACTAATTCTTTTCCTAATGAATCAGCTATTTTCTTTGCTATTTCTACGTCATATCCGCCAGCATATTCCGAACTTCCTTCTATTTTTACTGCACCATTTGAATCATCCAGCTGAGTCCAATTGAAAGGTGCATATCCTGCTTCCATCCCTACTCTAAACACATTTTCTGATGAAGCCTTTGTCCCACATCCTGTTAATGTCATTGTTGCTGTTACCACAGCTAAAATTAGTGCTGATAATCTTTTTTTCATATTTACCCTCTCCTTTTTTATAATAAAAAAACCAACCCAAAGGGCTGGTACTATCTTCAATATTTTAGATAATATTATATGAATTTATAAAAACTACTACTATATGGCCTAGCTTAAATTTCATATAATATCCCCTCATCTTTCTAATTGAGATAGCACAACTTAATAAACTGGGGAGTTTATTAAGACAGTCCTGCAGCTCTTAACTACAGACCCAGCAAGCAACACTGAGATATATTGCAAACTTCGGCAAAATCCCCTTCTCCATAGCTTCATTGCTCTCTCTAGCTCTGCTAAAGACTGTTGGATTCTGCGCCTCTACCTCACAGTAAAGTGAGGCATATATTTAATTTTATGACATAATGATAACTATATATTTAGCTTTTGTCAATCTTTTTAAAATTTTTTTATTAATATTAAAAATTAAAATTCGTTTATAGATTTATACTTATAAATTAATTCTTTTTAATACGATTCTCTGTTAATTTTTAATTATATAATTTCAGCAAATTTCACATTTACTTTCACTGCTATATAAGTTCCCCCCCACAAAAAGCAAGTTTTGGTCTGTCACTTATGATACAGTTCTCCGTATCGCTAATAAGTGAGGTTTTTAATTAATATATTATTCATTTTTATTATAATAGAATATCAAAAAAGGTTGTAGCCTAAACTACAACCTATAACAATCTAAAATTATCTTCTATTTTGTTCTTTTTTAGCTCTTCTACAAGATGGACATCTTGTAGGCTCATTTTCGAATCCTTTTTCTTTATAGAATTCTTGTTCTCCTACTGAAAATATGAATTCACTTCCGCAATCTCTGCATGTTATTGTCTTATCTGTCATAAATATTCCTCCTAAAATTAAAGATTCTAAATTGATATAATAATCTCTAATTCTCGAGAAACTATTTACCTAAATGAAACTTTTTTTGTTAGCAAATTTGCTACTCATTTATAATAACATATTATTTATTTAATTGCAACCTTTTTTTATTATTTTTTACAATTGATAGAGATATTACCCTAAATGACGCCATACACTTTGAATGGTATAGATCTTCCAATTCTGATTCTGACAATGATAAACTAATAGGAACAGATGAAAATTATAAATTAGTTAATGCTGATGCAAATTCATTTATTAGATTAATTGGATACTTTAATGAATAAAAATTCCAAGCTATTACAGGAAGATTTAATAAAAAAGCTACAATTAGTTTTAGCTCTTCTTCATCAAAACATAAATCCAATACTTCAAAATATGAACAAACTAGCATACCTGTTGTAAGTGAAAAGAATGACAGCTCCGTCACACAAATTCCAATTCAAATAACTACAGGAAATGATAGAGCTAAAAAAGAAAATATAATATTTACTGAAGATAAAGCTAATGAGGCAATTGAAACATAAAAAAAACAAGGTAATGATGTAGCTAAAATACTTATACCTGATAATAATTATTATATATCAGAGGTAAATGTAAGTTTTCCTAAAACTACACTTTCTGCACTTTAAACTGGAAATGTCTCTTTAGAAATAAATACAGTAAATGCAAGAATTTCTTTACCAAAAGACTCTATACATGATTTATTTTTTGTATATATTTTCTATATTCTGATGTTGACATAGAATTAAGTCTTTTTGATACCTACGATTATTATAGTATTATATTTTATACAATCATCGTAACAATGGCATGCTGCCTGTTAGCTTATTGACTTTTTTCTTATGGCCACAGATAGCAAGCCCAAAATATGAGTGTTCTAATTCAGGCGTCATTGAGGCTTTTTGCAAATATTCACTATAAACATTGCAGCTTTGTGCAACATCTGAAAAATCAACAGTAATAACATCTTTATAATTATCAGTATATAACTCTTCTCTCAGTGCTCTAAGTAATTCCTTGTTTGCCTTTAGTATAGGAACTGGAATTGTGATAATGCCCAAATGACTTTTTTCTGAAGAATCAACTGCATCTTCTCCAACTAGTTCAGGTACATGTTTTCCTAATGTAATCCCAAGTATTGTACAGGTATTTGCAATAATTCCTAGAGGAAGTTCTTCATTTATTACTATAACGCATTTTGTATCCTGATTTGTCATTATTTTTTCTCCTTTATTTTTTTAATTATTTTATTTTGTTCTTTACTCTTTTATACGGTTTTAAAATATCACAAATTATTAAATTTTTCTTGTATGATATTGACATATTATATTTCATCAAAGTTCACTATTCAAAATTCCAAACTGCCATCAGTTCATGTCCTTTGGAATAACTGCTTCACCAGGTCTTAATCCCTCTATGCAGTCATCATTTATATCTTCATCTATGCATGCAGTTTCACTGTCTTCATCCAAATTTTCTGCTGCCAAAGCTTCCATATTACTTTCAAGAGTCCAATTGTAATCCTCACCTTTAGTATGTTTTTTCTTTTTTAAAGATTTTCTTTTGCTTCTTTTAATTAGGGGTACTACTACATTATTTGCTGCTAGTTCCGGACTACTAAGCGATCTTTACTCAAAGCATCATTTATTTCTGGGATACTATTTTTATTATTGTGTTTTTGTTGCTGCAATAAATTTACTTCTTCGTATTCATTAATTTGTATATTGCTTTCATTATTAACATATCTATTACTTTTATTATTAACTTCTATATTATTTTCATCATTGTTTTTATACATATGATTTTCTTTCATATTTTCAGTTTCTGCATCTTTTTTCTGCAGATTTTTTTCTTTATAATTTATATATTGTATATCTCTATCCAAGCATGACGTTCTCTATCGAACCTGTCTAAAAAGCTTGTTTTAATTTATATGCATACCTTTATGCAAAACTGGTATTGCCGTTGCTATAAGGATTATACCCATAGAAGCAGATGCAGCATGCCCAAGTGATACATAGATTTTACATCCAATGATAGGCCAAATCACTCTTGCTAAAGCCTGAATAGATTGGCTGCCTCCTTGATTTCTTCCTTGTTCACTAGAATCCACAGACTTGGATAGCATCCCATTGAAAGAAGGTCCGAAGACCGAATCACCAAAGCCGAATATAAACATTCCAGCGATATTATATGTGTATTTTTATATTGACAGGATTTATCATCAACCTTCTTCTTGATACAAAAGAAAAAGGAGAACCTCCTCCATCTGGACTTGGTTCTCCTCCACTATTTAGATACATTATTAAGTTATCATTTATAGTTAGTTATATTGAGTCAATTTTCCTTAACTCATTTATGTTAATCTTTGAAATCAACATATGCAGCAGTTTCTTATACTGTTCTCTTGAAATATTGCTCTTAATCCCTATTGAAAAATCATTACTTGTGATACAGTATTTCCACTTATAAAAATGGTATTAATCATTGCTATTACTTGGTTAAGGTCATTTTTGCCTTTACTTATGATACGGTTCTCCGTATCATACCCAAGTGATAATGCTTTTTGTATTGAAAAAGGATACCTTTTTATGATATCCTTCTATAACTAACAATTACTTCTTATTCATTTAATGCTATTCTAATCGCATTTATTTCTTTTTCTGAGAGTCCTGTTAGCTCACATATCAATTCATCTGAAAGTCCTTTTTTTATTGCAATCTTTGCTGTTTCTATCGCTTGCTCTTCTTTTCCTTCTATCTTACCCTTTTTGATTCCATCTTCAACTAGCATTTCTCCAAGCTTTGTCATACTTATCTCCTCCTTTACTTTTTCCAAATCTTTTCCGTCCAAAAACTTGTCTGCAAATGCATATAGCATTGATTCAACATCATATCTATATTGATTATCTATTTTCTTTACAAGTCTTATAGATTTTATTATCTTATCAAGTTTGCTTAGCTTTCCACTCATTATAGGTGTAAATGTTAATGCAATCAAATCTTGCTTTGTTACCTCAACATTATCATTTATTTTTTCTTCAACTTCTTTAATTACAATATCACCATCTCTATCATACATTGATATTGTTTTTACATTATATTGATTTATTCCTGTTTCTAATACTGCCTTTGCATTTTGAATTCCATTAGAATATACAACATAATAATATTATATTTATTAAATATCTCTAATGCTTCACTACTAGTTATATGGTGATTATATGCAAATCCTTCAACTGCTTCTATTATCAATAAATTCATATCATTTTCTAAGCTTGTCAAATTACATTCACCTCTCTATTTCTTCAATTTACTATCTATATTATATCCAATAAAATTAACTTAATAAAGAATATCTTCTTAATCAACTCTGGAATCTTAATAAATAAGAATTCTGCTAAACTTACTCAAAGAGTTGTTACTAAGTATGAAGTTACTTAGTTTAAACATGAAAAAAGCTGTCATTTTTATGGCAGCTTTTTTAATCCAATAATCTAAGGTTTATCATTTGTTAAATGAAACAAATTAGAATTTATAAGTACAACATCCACATTAGTAAATATGTAACATTCGCTTGTAATAACTAAAACAATTCTATTATTGCATTTATCTTGTCTTTGCTTTTTACTGTAATAATATGTTTATCTGCATATTCTGAATAATAGCATTTAATATTTTCTCCATATACTATTTCTTTTTTATATACAATCCTCACATTATCGAATATTTTATTTTTATAAATATCCTGTGGTAGAATTTCATATGCCATATCAAGATAGCTTAAGTTATGCATATGATTATTCATATCAATATCTCTTCTCTGAACAGAATATTCTTTTTCAAAAATATAATCTTCATATTTAATCTCTTCAATTTCTTCAGAAAATACCATTTTATCATTTTCTGACTCATATAAATCTGCAATATCTTCTGTAAGTCTTATAGGTCTTCTTCTTATTGTATCAATAAAAAGCCATCTTGATGTTCCTATTACAATTACATTTCCGTCTTTATCCCTAAGCTGAAAATCACGATAAGCACATAGTCTTTCTATTTTTCTTGACCATGTTTCTGCTTTGATCTCTTCATTATATTCAGGTCTTTTTATAACCTTCATCTTCCAGTCCAAAAGCATCCATACTCTTTTTTTGCTTTCAATTTCAAAAACTCCATATCCTACAGATGCTGAATGAAGTCCTCCTACATCTTCCATTATTGCAAGAAGTGCTTTATTAGTTGCTTTGTTATTAACTCCTATATCTTCTAAACCAATTTTGTAACTACTACTATATATCATAAATTTTTCACCTTTCTATTGCATTCATATGATTCTATAAACCAAATGACATTTTATCTCTATATGCAATTTTACCATATGAATTATAATTTCCCAAATAGAAAGGATATATCTTATTTATCTATAATTCCAAATTATAGGATTTGCAGAGCATAATTGACAATAAAATTTATGTAATCTACAATATACTTAACTATTTAAAATAAATATAAAGAAGGTTGTTAAAAATGAAATATTTTATAGTTGAAGGTATAATAAAAAATTCTGATTTAAGTAATGAAACTATAATGAAAGAACATATGGCTTATTCTCAAAAAGCAATGGATGAAGGATTAATACTAATGTCTGGACTAAAAGCTGATATAAGTGGTGGACTATTTATTATGAAATCAGAGTCTCTTGAAAGCGTAGAAAATTATCTAGCTAATGAACCATTAAAAGTTCATAATTTACAGGACTACAAAGTTACTGAATTTTCACCTCACTACTTTAATGAATCTCCAAATGTATGGTTTAATAAGTAGTTAAAAATCTAATACAGTTTATGTACTTGTAGAAACAATAGCATATAATTTCCAAAGTAACACTATGAGTTTTAAACTACCTAAAAAAACTCCAGAAGGATATAAATGGTTTATTCATATAAGTGGACATGAACAAAGAACAGATTGACCAGTAATTTTTCATGCATTTGAAGATGAAACTTATAATTATAATTGGGAAAATGGAAAGACTTATAATTATGAATTTAAAGATAATCCACTGATTAATACTGGTTTTGAAATTGGACTTATGAATATAAAAACACAGCAAATTGAAAATAAAATTTCTGTAATATTAAATAGTGATGGAAGAAGGTGTAAATATGGACAGTAGATAGATTTATTTTTATGCAAAACTATTTACTGTCCTATTTTTAGGTGCATTTTTATTTATAATATAGAAATTATATTTATTTATAAATAATCAGTACTATATATAATTTAATATTTTGTGATTAATTCCATTACTAATTTAAAATACAAAAGCCCACATAGAAATTATCTACTTATTCTATATTTCGTACTTTTTTCATTTTTTCACATGATATATTATTACTTTTTTACCAAACCATTTTACCAGTTTTATCTAATTTATATCCATTTATTGTTGTATTAGCTGCCATAGATCCATCTGAATTTAAATAATACCAGCTTCCATCTGAATTTTTTAACCATCCTGTTTTCATAGATCCATCTGAATTTAAGTAATACCATTTTCCATTAACATTTGCCCATCCTGTTTTCATAGATCCGTCTGAATTTAAATAATACCACTTTCCATTAACATTTGCCCATCCTGTTTTCATAGATCCATCTGAATTTAAGTAATACCAATTTTCATTAACATTTGCCCATCCTGTTTTCATAGATCCATCTGAATTTAAATAGTACCACTTTCCATCTGCATTTTGTAACCATCCTGTTGCTTTAGTACCATCTTCTTTATTATAATACCACTTTCCATCTGCATTTTGTGACCATCCTGCTGCTTTAGTACCAGCTTCTTTGTTATAATCCAAGCTTCCATTATTGTCTTTAACCAATTCTGTTTGTATAGTTACATGAGATTTACCACTATCTAATGAATTATTACTGCTACTATGTGATCCAGAACTTGAAGAGCCTCCACTTGAGGAACCTCCTTTTGAACCACCAGAACCAGAACTTGTACTAGATGATTTAAGTTTAGAAATATTCCCAACATAATCAAATTCCTTACTTTCACCATTTGTTGATTCTAACTTAATATTTAATGTAAATCTTCCTTCTTTTGAATAGGTTGCTTTAACCAACTTAGAATCTGTAATAGACACAGAAATACCATTAGGTAATGTTAATGAATTTAAAATAGATACTATATTATCTTTTGTTGTAGTATTTGTGTAAGTAATTGAATCTAATTTTGCTTTAACTAAATCATATGCTGTATTTAAAGTAGCACTATCATCATTAGTGTTATTATTATCTGATGATGTTCCTGAAATTCTTCCAACAACTGCTGTGAAATACTTTTTGGCAGTTTTTACACATACCCCTATATATTTACCTATGTCATTTTTGCTAATTTGATAATCTTTATTTTTACCAATTAAATTATTGAAATCTGAATCTAAATTATCAAGTCTATACCACTTATATTTTACAGCTGCATCTGTAGTGAATTCATTACCATCTTCATCTAAAAGATTAGCAATTAAAGTTTCACCTTCTTCAGGTACACCACTTATTTCAAGTGTTACAGCTGCTCCTGTTGTTTCATGTTTATTTTCTCCAACTATAACATTTATACTAGCTTTTAAGTTTTTTGGATTTGTTATACCTTCAGGTAGTGATAATGTTCCAGTTAGTCTATAAGTATTTGCTATATTTCCATTATAAGAATCTACATTCCAAGAAACTGCAGCTAGTGATGGAGTATTATCTTTACTTAACATAACAACAACTGTCTTAGGTAAGGATACCTCTTGTATAGGCGTACCATTTGCCACTCTTATATCTTCTAATTTTGAAACGCTTGTTACTGTTGCCGTTATCGGCGGTTTTTCTTTTACTGCAACATTAATACTTGCTTTTACACCATTAGGATTTGTAATTCCATCAGGTAATGTTATTTCACCTTGTAATTTATATTCCTTTGCAACATTTCCATTATAAGAACGTGTATCCCAAGTTACAGCTGCTGATGTTGTAGTCTTATCACTTAAAATAATTTCTACTGTTTTAGGTAAGTTTAAATCTTCTACAGGTGTTCCATAACTTACACTAAGAGTATTAGTTACTGAACCTCTTATTATTTTCGTCTCCTCAGGTGCTTTATCAACTACAACATTTACACTTGTTTTAAATTTGTTTGACACATATGTTGTATTAAGTAATGTTACTGTTCCATTTAAATTATAAACTCCAGGACTTTTTTTGTAATTACCTGTATCCCATTTAACTGCTGCACTTGTTGTAAATGAGTCATCTATTGTTACATCTAAAGTTTTTGGTAATGATAAGTCTTTTACAGATGTACCTTCAATAACATTTATATCTTTTACCTCAGGAATGCTAACATTAACTTCATTTACCTCTACATCACAACCATTTAATTCTGCTACTGCAATTGTATCTCCGTAAACAGTTTTAACTGATCCATCTAAACGAGACGTCAATATCCATTTACCAATTTTACCTTCTGAAACATTTTGAAGTTCTAATGTACTTTCTAAATATTTATCAGAACCTACATATTCATCTGCTCCAATTACGAAAGAATAATATTTGAATCTTCCATCATTAGCTTTAACAGAATAATTAGCAGTAGTTAATGATGCCAAATTTAATTTGTTAATTCTTAAATTCTTATCTCTAGTAATGTTTGTTTTACTTACATCTAAGTTTCCTTCACATTCATTACTAACAAAATAAAATTCAAGATTCTTTAAATCAGTTATATCTAATGTATTTACATCATTAGCATATATCCATCTTAGTGCAGATGTATTAGCTTCTCCTGTTGTTATATTTTTAATATTTGAATCTCCATACATTAAATTTGAAAGAGAGTTCATATTACTAATGTCTATATCACTTAAATTTGTTTTTGATAAATTTAATGATTCTATTGATGTGAATTTTGAAAAATCAAAAGAAGTTATTGGATTACAACTAATATCTACCAATTTTACTTGTGCTAAATTATCTAATGTTAAGTTAGACAAATTACTATTTGCTAATCTTAACTCCTCTAAATTATTACAGTTACTTACAGATATACTTTTATAGTTATCACTTTTACCAAATCCATCTTTTACAGTAAAGTTACCACCTAGATGCAATACCTTCAGAGATTGGCAATTATTAAATCTTATGTCTCCATTTAATTGCAACCCTCTCATGTATATTTTGTACAATTCTTTTACATTATCAGTATCTTTCCATATAATTATTGGACGTGCATTTAAATAATTATTAACACCATCATTAGGATCATTTTCTTGAGCCTTTTGAATTTCACTAAGAAATTCAGATTCGTCCATAAATAAACTATCTATGCCTTTTTGATTAAGTTCTATTCCACACTTCTTAGCGTTTGTTATACCATTTGAATCTGTTTAAGATAGGAATGCAACTAACTGTTGATAATCAGACTCATTATACCCTTCTGGTGTCCCTATACTAACAGTATCAGCCATAGCTATTAGTGGCTGATCATTAATAATATTAATACCAGCTCCCATACTAGCTATACTTGTTACTACTAAAGCTTTAGCCACTAATTTTGTGTTTTTTTACTCAAATAATACATTAATCATCCCCCTAAAAATCAAAATAATCATTATTTTTTCATTATTAAATTTATATTTCCATATATAGAGAAAATTAAATAATTACCCACTTTTGTCCTACTCTCTATTTAAAAAAATGTTTATTTAGAAATTGATTTTAGCATTATTTTTTAATATTCTCAACGAAACATTATTCAATTATGTTGTTTTTTGGAAAAATATTGCTAATTTTTTGTGTATCTTCACCCTTTCCTTAGAGAAAATGCCCTTCTTCTTTATTTCGATATTGTCTGCATTAATCAATCTGTATTCCATACTAATCAATTTTAACAATAGAGGTTTACATTTATCTATCCATTAATTTTTTTACCTTACTGTTAATTTGCTAATATTACTTTATTTACGCAAAAATGGACTCATTTCTGAGTCCATAAATCTTAATCTTCCATGATAGCTATCGTATCTATATATTTTTAATTTCTATCTAAATTATCATAAATTTCTATTCCATACATACTACAACTTCTCCATTGATACCTTATTTAAAAGTTCTTCTACAGCATCTATATATCTTCCTACTATATTATTTTTTATCTCTTCATAATCTTCTTCATTATATATAAGCTGTTGAATTTCTTGCAAGTAGTATATCGTTCCAAACAATCATATCTTCTATCAAGCCCTCTTTAAAAGCATGTTTGTAACATCCCCTAGGATTATTTCTCTCAAGTCCATCCTCTTTAAAGATTTTAGATAATAATTTCCATGTTAAGTATTCTAAAGTTTCATACTTTTTTATTATAGAATCTCTATATACTTCTAATATTATTTCATCTGCATTTTCTAATCCCTCAAATAATCTCATTTCCATATCTTCATAATATATAAATACAATGTAACTCTCCTTCTCTTTACTTACATGAATCTATTGACTACACTCATTTTAACTATATTTCTATTATAGCCGCAATTATTATAAAATGCTATTTCATTAATTAAAAAATTTTCATCTTAATTATATAAAAAAATAAGATAGGCTTTTAAAACCCATACTAATAACTTTTATCTCTTAATACCTTAACTTCTTCTATGTCCAATCCAGTCTTTACTGCAATTGTTTCATCATCCAAAACATCTAATAAATTGAATATATAAAAAGAATGTAGTAGATTTATTTTACACAAATCTACTACATTTCCCCAAAATATCAACAATACATTGCCGTATTATCTCTAGTATTTTAACTTTTCTTTAAGAATTATTTTTTATTCTTAAAGAATAATATACCTGAAATTGCAGCTGCACCTATTACAGCACTATAACCTAATACTGTAGCAATTGTATTATTTTTATTTACTTTTTCTAAATTTTCACTTACTTCTAATTTTTCGCTTGTTCCTTTATCTTTAGATGCTTTTGAATCATCTGCTGCTTCTGAATTTTCAGATTCTAAATTATCTTCTATTTCTTCATCATCAGATTCTTTTGAATTCTCAGTTATTTTTGTATTTTCTACTGCTCCTGTATTATTATTAAGGCTTGCACTTCCATTGCTAGTACCTGAGCCATTTTCGCCACTTAAGCTTTCATTATTTCCACCAGTGCTTCCATTTCCGCTATTTGAGCTTTCATCATTTCCAGCAATGCTTCCATTTCCACTACTTGAGCTTCCACCATTTCCTCCGGTACTTCCATTGTCAGCACTTGAGTTTCCACCGTTTCCACTACTGCTTCCATTGTCACCGCTTGAGCTCCCACTATTTCCACCAGTGTTTCCATTTCCGCCACTTGAACTTCCACTATTTCCACTAGAACTTCCATTGCTACCACCAGTGTTACTTGAATTATTATCTGATTTTAGCTCATTTAATCTAGCTTTCAATTGGCTTGCATTACTTAAGTAATTATTCACCTTTATTTCCATGTATATATCTACATTGCTATTGCTATTAAATAATCCAATAGCTCTTATATTTCTTAACTTATCTAATAATCCAACTTCTTGAGTAAGCTTTAACTTATAAACTGTAAAGTCTCCCTTAGAATATATATCTTTTATAACTGGGTTTAAATTATTTATACTCTTTAAGAATTCATCTAATTTATCTACAGTTATATTTCTCATTTCAAATTCTACTGGGGAATTTTTTGATCCATCAGTACTTCCTACTATAGGTAATAAGATGTTAGTATCTACTATATCTTTAATATATGAAGGCATTTCACTATCATTTTGGAAATCAACTACATTTATTGTAAAACTATCTGATTTGTTGCTTCCATCTTTAGTTGATGCTGTTATTGTTGCTTTCCCTTCTGATCTAGCAATGATTTTAGCACTATTTCCAATAACCTCTATTTCAGCCACATTTGAATTACTTGTTGACCAATTTACATCTTTCACATCTGCATCTCCATTAATAGATGCAGTTACTGTTTTTTCATTTTCTAAATACATTTTAGAGAACTTATTGTTTATAGTTATGCTTTCAACTAAATTTAGCTCTCCTTTAACTGTTACAGTTATTGTTTTTGTTGTTATTGCGTCAGTGCTATCTTCAACACTATATGTAACTTTATATTGGCCCTCTTCATTTACATTAACAGTATTTTCAATAACTTCTATCTTATTTATAGTTCCATCTTCCTTGTCAGATGCAGTTACGCCATCTAATGGATTGAAAGCTGTTCCTAGTTTTATAGTCTTATCAGTTGCATATATTTCTGGCGGATTATTTATTCCAGTTTCATTTGAAATTACAACCACTTTACTTTGTGCCCTAGATGTCTTACCTTTACTATCAGTTGCAGTATATGAAACTTTATACTCTCCTGGAATATTAACACTTACATTACTGTCAACCTTTAATTCTATATTTTCATCCTCATCTATTACTGTAACCCCTTCTCTTGGATCAAAGCTATCACCAACCATTAAATTATGGTCTTTAACACCTAAAATAACTGGTGCTTTATTTGCATTTACAGTTAGAGTTATTGTTTTTTCGGCTTTATTCTCATACTTATCTATAGCAGTATACGTTAATTTATATTCAGTAGTTGTCTCTGGATCTAAATCAAGTTCTTTATCTACTGAAAGATTAACTTTAAGCTCATTCTTTTTACCGTCTTCTGCTTTGACATCTTCCATTGGATTGAAAATATCTCCTGCATTTAAAGTAATATCCTCTAATTCTTTACCACCTTTAGTTATAATTGGCTCTGTCGTAATTTTTTCTTCAATTACCCCTACTTGTATTATTAATTCTTCAGATATTTCACCATAACTATCTTTTGCCACAGCTTCTAAATTATATACTCCTGGTGTAGTTTCTGAAAATTCTGTTATAACATTACCTTCATACTTAACTTCTAATGATACGGCATCATCTTCATCATCATCATTCATTGTTATTCCTAAGTTTTCAGCTGTTAACTGAATCTTTTGTCCCTCCATAAGCTGAATAGATCTACCATCTGAGCTTATAGTTGGATTAGAGTTCATAGATATTTCTTCTTTAGAATAATCTACCTTCTTACTAACATATTCTTTATTAGCATCACTTACATACTTATACTCTACATCATCATTTGGAGTTATTGTGTATTTACTTGCAACTTTATTTTTGCTTAAAATACCTTCTACCATTTCACCTAAATCTAAATTAAATATACCTTTTGATTTAGATTTTAGATCTATATCAAATACATCTACTTTATTGGCATTCTTAGGAATTGAATTATCAGCTGTTATTAAAACATCAATGGTATTTTTATCTTTATCATATGTATAATCTGTTAATATTTTATTTGAATTACTTTGATCTTCATTAGTATTTACTATAGTTTCTATTTCTTTTGAAACTAAATCATGTATACTATTTTCTCCATCTTTTAATTCTGCTCCATCTAGCTTTATACTAAATTGAAGTGACCTTGGTATCTCTTTTATATTATCTATAGATACCCTAGCAGTATCATTATCTACTTTTTCTACTACTAATTTTAAATTGTCTGTTGTATCAGAATTTATACTCTCAAGAATTTCAGGTGTTGCATAAACAATCCCAGCTGTTGATGCTGCTACTAGACCTGATACTAATGCAGTTTTTGCTGACAGCTTAATCTTTTTCATCTGTTTTTTTCCTTTCTCATCTTAATAAAAGACTATCTCAAAAGAGATAGCCTCTTTTTAAAATTATTATCTATTCTCGTATGCTTTTTTCATAATATCATTATTTATTTCTACTACTTTATCATATGAAGTAGATAAAGCTCTTGTCTTTCCACCATTTAAATCAATTGATGGTAATCTATCTAACGCTGGTAAATCAAGTAAGAAAGTATCACTTACTAGCCTTTGACCAACAGGCTTACCTGACCCATCTAATTTATTGTATCTATATAATTCAGCTTTTATAGCTTTTCCTTCTATATTGTTTTCTCCATTTATTATCTTATTTTCTTGTTCTGGAGTAATCCAATATATCCAGTTACCTTCCGCAACTTCACCAAGTGGTGAATCCTTTGGTAAAGTAGCCAATAATATAGCTTGTGATTCTATTGCAAAGTTTTTATCATTTTCATTTATTACTAGAGGAACATTAAATGCTGGATCTCCTTTGTATTCACCAGTTATTATTATTGAACCTGCTGGTATTGATTTACCTGGTGCATACGTATATTCTGTATTTAATCTACCAACACCATTTCTATAAACTTTGTCATTATTATCTATTCCTATTTCTATATTATCACCTGTAGGTCCTAATATATCTAATTCTGCTATAGAAATAGTTTCAGCTCCTTTAGCAACTAATTTTACATATTGTGCATCATATGCCCATAGTTGAGTATTATTATTATCTCCAGCTTCATTAAAGTAAATTGTATTTTCTTTAGTAGTATCAAAAGTTCCTGAATGAGCCTTAGTCCATGACTTTCCGTCTTTACTTACATAAACTTCATATTTACTTATTGGTGAATATGTAGTCTCTGTATTTCTCTTAAAGAAATTCATTAGAGAGAACTTCTTCTCTTGAACTGGTCCTGGAGTATACTTGAGTCCTACAACAGACTTACTACTTCCCATATCAACTGTTACATATGGGTCTCCACTTGCTACTCCGCCATTTTGATCAGTTGCCTTTGATGCATTATATACTGTTGATACATCATTATCTTTTATTTTATTAATTTCTCCATCTTGAACTTGGCCATGTCCAGTATTCTCATCTGAAACATCATTAGCACTTCTTGTATTTGTATCAAATATCCAATTGTTCTTAGCTATGCTTCCATCATGATTTACTTTTACATTTCCAATTACAGTTTCCGATGTTACATTTAAGTCATAATCATATGCTCTAACTTTGTATTCAAAAGCTCTATTATTTACTGAATCTATAACATCTGTAAAGCTAGTTGCTCCGTTTTTGCCTTCTTTATCTCTTTCAACAAATCCAACTGGAACATCTTTGCTTCCTGTTGATGTTGCTTCTTTTCTTATTATTTCATATCCAAGTATCTTATCTGCATCCTTGTTTACACTTAAATTTAATGGAACTTCTTTTTGATTTAAGTAAGTTTTTTCGGTTATTTGAACTCCATTTTTATCAGTTCCAAAAGCTCCATTTACTTTAGTATCTTTTGCCATAGTAATTGCACTCATATTATTATTTTCCATAGCAGCTAATCTTTTTCTTCTTGCTTCATCATTTAAATAGTAAATTGCTTTATTCTCTACTGGATATTTTTTACTATTTAAGTATTCATTAGTATTTTTACTCGCAACTAATCCCCACTTTTCAAAGAACGGTCTTAAGTCTTTACCAGCCGCATCTGATGATCTCATTATAAATGTTTGAGCTGTAAAATCTTCACCTTTTTCATCAGGCGCTTTTCCCTTATTTCTAGTTTCTCTATATAATTTAGCATAGAATGTATCATTACTTAAATCATTATCAGTATTCTTATCTAACATTGTGTAAGTATAATCATTATCATATGCCAAATGTAATTGCCAGAACATTCCCAGCCTAGTTAATCCATCACTTGCAAGACCTACACTTCCTGATGTTACTTTATCATATACCTTTTTATAACCATCTGATAACTCTATTCTAGATGAATCTATATCATCGAATGTTTGGCTTATAAGAGCTAATACGTTATTAGTAGTTTCTGCATAAGTCAATCCTGGTCTATCATGAACATGACCAATTTCATGATTTATACCCCATCCAAATAAACTTCCTTCATCTTTATTCACTAAATTTCCATTAACATCAAATTTAAATGGTACACCTTGCATCATTGCAGGAGTAGATCCATATCCTATACCAACATGGTGTCCTGAAGCATACATAAATGCTCCTGTAAACATTCTTTGATACTTAATATTAATACGGTTTCTAGGTGCTCTATTAGCATCAAAGTATTTATTTTCACTGTCACTTATTTCACCATTTCCATCTAAATCTATTGCTTTTTCAAGTAGACCTTGTTGCGCATAAGAAACCTTCATTAACTGTTCCCAAGCAAGTAATGTATCATAAACCCTATTTACCTCGGCCTCTTCATTTCCAGATAACCCTGTTTCTATTCCTTTAAGTATTTGATCTGCTGGAAGTGAAAGTATTATTCTTTCACCTTCTATTTCAGTACTATTTAAAATAGAAGTTTCTGGATCGTATGTATAAATATTATTTGCATTATCTTGTGCTGTTGCAGATTCAGGATATCTATTTGGTAAGGCACTTACATAAGATTTTAATTCTCTAATATAAGTTCTTATAGCTTGTTTTACTTCAGCTTCTTTTGTTGTATCATCTATCATATTATTCACATTTAAATGTGGTACTCTTGTACCGCCACTTACACGTACTTGTGCATGTTCTGTGTCTTTAAAATTAGAATCGTAGTTTATATATAGATTTCCACCTTTTTCATAATTCATTTTAAAAGATGAAGTTGGAATTGTTATTTCATTCTTACCAACTGTTAATTTTTGATTCCAATTAGTAATGTAAGTTCCAGATTCTCCATAGTGCTGAGTTATTGCAAGATTAAACTTTGTATCTTTTCTATCTGAACCAATATAAATTGTTACTTTATCTCCTGGTTTTACAGCGACTCCTAATGCTTGCCAGTTATTGCTTTGACCTATTGTTTGACCCTGATTAAGGATTGAAGCATCAAGTTTTAAAATTCTATCACTTAACTTAACATCATCAAGTAAATCTTGTGCTCTTTGCAAGTCTTCTAGAATTTCTTTTTGATTAAAATGATATTCCATATTTACCGGATCTATAGTCTTAGCTCTTTTTGTAAGTTCATCTATCATCTCTTGAGTAACATCATCTTTTATGGATAATTTTAAATCATCTGCAAATAAATTATCTACATCCTTTTCTAAACTATCATATTTATAGAATTTAATTTCTGATATATTTGCTTTACCAGAACCTACACCTGCATATACAGATATATTAACTTGTACTTTTCTTGCTGTTATAGGCTCATCTAATTTTAAAGTCGCAACTCTATTGTTTAGATTCACTTTTGCTGTTTTGTATTCCCATGCTTCTGTTTCTTCATTCCATATTCCAATATTAGCTAAATACGGCTGGGAATTTATATCTAATCTAGTTATTAAATTTATTGTATCAAGTGTATACTCTTGATCAAATGTAATTATAGGACCTCTCTTACTATAGTTAGATGAATCCCAATCATCTAATGTCCATGCAGTAGAATAATCATTATCAACAACGCTGTCTTCATCATCAGATTTACCACTTGGAAATTCAATCTTTTCTATATGATTAGTTAATTTATTTTCTCCATTTAATGAATTGATAAGATTATAGTTAGTAGTTATTGGAGGTACTAAGCTAGTAGTAGAACCTAGATAACTGTTAGATAAACCACCAGTTCCATGATGATTAGTTGCTGTCATCATTATTTCATAAGTAGTTGTGTCTTTTAACCCACTTATAGTATAATTTGTAGCTCCTATTAATTCATCTTTATCCTTCTTTTGATCTGGTTTTAAATCTGCTACTCCATCTGGTATCTCATTGGTTAAGTCACTATCTTCATAATCTTTATTTGTATCATTTGCTTTTATCCATTTCTTAGTTCCAATTTCTCTATAATATAAGTCATAATCTTTAGCTTTTTTGTGAGATGCCCAGCTAACATTAAGAGCTTTATAACCGCCTTCAATTTTTATACCTTCTGGTCCTTCTGGAGCTGTTTCTGGTATAACTTGAAGCTCTACTATAGAGTCTGCTCCAAACTTGCTTCCATTTTCTGCATCTTCGTTACTACTTAATTCTCCAGTTACAGAGTTCCATCCTTGTGGATTATAGTTTGCATCTACATTATCTGGCTTTCCATCTTTATCATTTTCATTATTTGTTAAATTAGTATCTCCAATTGAGCTTGCACTATAATCTTCCTGTTCATCCTTGTATCCACTTTTCCAATCTCCAGATGTTGATTGTATACTAACTCTATAAATAGCATATCCCTTTACTTTTTCTATTCTTAAAGTATTTTTACTTGTTTTATAGGTACTTGTACTTACTACTTTTTTACCATCATCATCAAGCTGTTCAACTTTAATTTCATATCCAGTTACATTTGGTACATGCTTCCAGCCCAGTGTCATGGACTCTTGACCTACTTGCGTTGTACTTGTAAAATTATCTATAACTGGTACATTCATCTTAGGCTTTGGTATTTCTGTATAAACATTATTTAAAAACTCAACTTTTGATATTTCCGTTAAATTCTTATTTCCTCTACCACCAGTAACTTTTATAGTTATTTCACTTACAGCAACTTGACCCTTTAAATCTATTTCTATAACATCTACATTACCCTCAGAAGTTTTTCTTGTTAAACTTGTCGCCTTTGAATTCTTAAATTTAAATTCTAAATCGCTTCCATCACCATTAGGTATAATTATGCTTCCTGCACTTGGTGCATTCTCACTTGGAGCCTCTATAACTAACTTTTCAACATAAGTCTCTGATCTTTTTGAAGCTCCTAAGTTCAGTGATAATAATATAGGATTCTCTTCACTTATTTCTTCTCCCTTAGATATTAGTGAAACTCCAGCTCCATTATTTTTTAATATATCCTTTATATTACCTTCTACTTCTGCACCAGCAACTTCTACTTTTGCATTTTCTGGATTCACAATAAGATCTGTATCTAGTATTACTGGTTCTTGTTTTTCTTTATTCATATTTTGATGAACATAAGTTAAATCAGTTATATCAACTTCTCCATCTCTATTTAAATCATAATCACTATCTGATACATCAATTTTCATCTTATTCATTATGTAATTTTTTATACTATTTTTTGACTTATTTTTAATTTTATTTTTTAAGATATTATAATCTGTATCCGTAACCATGTCGCTTCCATCAACATTTCCTGCTAGAAAAACTCCTGGATAATATACTTTCGTTTCATCATCTATAACTATCTTTTTATCACTTGTTCCAATTAAAACTCTCTTAGAAGAATCCTGTATTTTTATATTATCTACCAATACAGTTTCATATCCCGCTCCAGATATCTCAAGTGAGTATGTTCCTAATGGAAGTTTATCAAAAGTTAAGTGATAAAATTCTAAATCTGTAGCTGAATCTTCTATCTTCTTTCTTTTATAATCTAGAGCTTCTAATTCATAATTTATGCCTTGAGATTCTGTCTTCCCAGCCTTAACAGTATCTGAACCTAGCTCAACCTCAACTCCATCTTCACCTGTACCTTTTAATTTTACTGATATCTTTGTTTGATCAGACGTTGTAAACTTTATAGGAAGAGAAAAGTTTAAATCTAGCTCTAGTTTACCTTTTGCTTCATAATTCTCTGCATCGTCTACTATATTTTCAATAACTTCTTCATCTTCAGTTATTTCACCAGCATCACCCTCTGCTGTTATCTCATCATTAGTAATATCTCCATTTTCTGTAGTTTCTCCACCATTACTAGTGTTATCACCTTCTACAGTTTCTTTACCATTAGAAGTATCTCCATCCCCTATAGTTTCTCCACCACTAGTAGTATCTTCACCTTCTGTAGTTCCTTCACCATTACTAGTGTTATCTTCTTCTTTAGCTACTTCATCACTAGAAGTTCCATCCCCATTTGTAACTTCTCCGTCATTAGTAGTATCATCACCTTCTGTAGTTATTTCATCATTAGAAGTCCCATCCTTATCTGTAGTTTCGACACCATTACTAGTATCTACATTTTCAACTACTTCATCTTTTGGTGATTCTGTTAAAATATCATTATCACTTTTTTCAGTTGTCTGTGATACATCTTCTTTAATAACATTAGTTTCTTTAATGTTATTAATATCTTTTGCAAAAGCAACGTTTTGCATCTGACTTGCAATCAAAGTTACTGCAAGTGTAGTTGATATTTTTCGTTTCATCCCTTAAATCTCCTTTACTATGTATATACATGAATGTAAATTAATAGTTAAATCATAATAATTATTAATACATACATGTTACTTGCACATAATTATTATAGTGTTTTTGTTACACATTTCAAGTTAATTTGTCGTTTTTTGCATTTTTTTTTGGATTTATATAGTATTACTATATAACTTTTCATATTCTTAATTTTTAAATTATTTATTTTGGGCATAAATTTAACTTCAAATAATTTCTATGCACCTCTTTTTTAATCTTAATCATAGAATATTATATTTATAACAAAAATGAACTCATTTCTGAGTCCATCAATCTTAATCTTCTATAATTAAACTATTTAATATCAATTACTTATTTCAACTCTTCCCAAGCTTCCTCCTACACTTCAAACAAACACCTTCCCCTTCAAACTTAACAACCTCCTTCTCATTTCCACAAAATATGCATCCTTCTTTATACTTTCTCAAAATAACTGTATTATTAATTTTAATAATTTCTATAGGATCATCCTTTCCAAAGCAAAGTAAATCTCTAATCTCCTTTGGTATTACAATTCTGCCTAATGGATCTAAATATCTTACAATTCCTGAATTACCCATAAATACCCTCCATTACTTCAATCTATAATTATTTCTAATATCATTTTTTATTTCTACAACATAATCCTTACTCATTTCATATATACGAGATCCTATTCCTTCATCAAATTCCAGCATTTTTTCAATTGTAAATTCACTGCTCACAATAATAGGAAGAAAGTTTAGATATCTATAATTTATTATCTCAAACATTATATTTACATCACTTTCATTAAGTCTCCCTTTAAACAAATCATCAATAAGAAGTACCTCACAAACCTGATATTTTAATATCGTAGATGCATATTTTTTCTCATCAATTACATTTTGCTTTATTTTAGTAATAACATCTCTATAAGGCATATAAACTGTTCTTATCTTTGAATTTAATAGATTTAATGCAAGTGCAATGCTTAAATGTGATTTTCCACTACCAACCTGTCCACATAATAAAATGCTATTTCTTCTGCTATTTCTGATTTGTTCAAAGTCATTAAAATATGCACTGGCTGTATCTTTAGCTAACTTTGAGGTTTCATTCCAAACTTCAAAGTTAGAAAACTTAAACCCGACCATCTCTGGGTTTATTCCACATGATTTCCACTCCATCTTATTCTTTTTAATTTTCTGACAATCACAAGCTCTTGCAACTGGCTGCATTTTTTCCTGTGGTATAAGAATCCATCCAGTATCTTTACATTTACAACATTTATATGAGAATAGTTTCTGTCTTTTTTCGTTCTTCTTCTGTAAGGACTCTTGGTTTCTTCGGCTTGAATCCTGCAAATTCATTCTTATTCTGTTCATCACCTTCTCTATTGAACCTTCCTCCATTCTTATGACCCCCTTCTTTTTGGTTTAAGTTTGGATACCCATCCCTTTTCCAATTTTTAAGTATTCCATTTATATAATTAAAATCATACTTTTCCACTTCTATGGATTTATCAATAGCATTTTTCACATTATCTACACCATGCATACATATAGCAAGTCGAAGTTTTCCATAATCAAGAGTTCCTATTTTTCCTGTTATGGTCTCATAGTACTTAGTAAGCTTTATACAGTTTTCACTTAATTCACCATTTAACTTTTTATTACTAATATTATCAATCTCACTCTTTTTCTCATTCTTTGTCTGTGTCTTATTCTCTATCTTATCTGTTACAGTAACATTACCTGCTGTTACTGTAACATTACTTGTTGTTACATCATCATTACTTAAAATGTTATCTTTTAAAATTTCAATATCACATTTAATATTATCTTCTTCTACATATTCCTCTTTATGTTCATTTATAGTCTCTACTTCATCATTTTGAGTCTTTAGATTTTTCTTTTTTTCTTCTTCAAACTTCTTTTTAGCTCTATGTTTTGCAACTCTTTTATTTGTTTCTATTCTCTGCTTTTCAAGTGCATCAACATTCTGATACTTTGTCCAATTCTTTACCACATAAAATTTATCTTCTGTTAATTCAATCATTTGAAGCTTTATTAATACCTTCATAGAAAGTTTAACCTTTTCATAAGGTTTATTAAATTCTATAGCAAGGGTTTTAAGTGTATATGGAATATCTTCATTAATATATAGATAACCACCATCATTTACTATTCCTGCTAAACATAAAGTTCTAAACCATATGCCTTCTATAAAATCCCCCTCATCATGGTCTGCAATTATCTTCATCTTTGGATCATTAAATATATTAGTTCTAACCTTAAACCATCTTTCTTCAGCCATAATTTTTCATCTCCCAATCATGGAATTTTTTAAAATGCATTAGTCCATCAAAGTTTGGAATCATATTCATTTTGTTGCATATAAAAATATAATATCTAAATATATCAAAGTTCAAACTCAATACCTCCTTTAAATATAATCAATACTCTTTAAATTTGTTATCTCTATTGCATCTGCTTACTTCCAAACTTTCTTTTCGTTTACGAAAACTTTCTTTTCGATTTCGGAATTTTTCTTTGCGAATATAATTTATAGATTTATTTTGTATGTCATATTTAAAATCATTATGGACTTTATTAAACTCTATCTCGCTTTTCTTCAATAATTATTCCCCTCTCATACTTTCTATTTTATTTACTATTCCCTTTTATTAAATTGTAAATTAATCCCATTTATTTGTAAAGTATTTTTTATATTAATTTCATTTAAGAAAAGTCATCTCAAATTATTATTTCTATAAGTAAAATACATGTATAACTTATATATAACTTAGATTTCTACTTCTACGCATTATGTGAGTGCTATAAATATTATTTCCATTTTTTTCTATTTTATAATTTACATTTTTGTAAACTTATCTTATAATTATACATAGGAGGAATAAATATGTTTAGTAAACGATTGGAAGAGTATAGAATTAAACTTCATTTAAAAAAGAAAGAAATGGCTGATAGTTTAGATATCAGTGAAAGTTATTATAGTTTAATAGAAAATGGTAAAAGGAACCCTTCAAAGGCTGTTATAGAAAAACTTGTAGTTATCAGTGAACTTCCTGAAGAATATTGGATATATGGAATAGATAAAGACAATTATATAGATGTAAGAGATGATTTTAAATCTTTAAAAAAGGCTTTAGATACTGTTGCTGAATGGACTTCGGTTACAGAATCCAGCCAAATTTTTGATGATGATAACAATCCCAAAGATCCTATTGGGAAATTATTAATTTCTGCTTTTAGAGCTGATCTTGATCATATTTTAGCAAAAAGGAATAAATAAAGGAAACTCCTATTCACATTCGTTCATAGGAGGGCTATACCACTAATCTCATTCTTCGCTAAGTGTTATATGCCTATGCTGGAAATAAATCATTTTCTACTTTGACTAATTGTATATATTGTAGCTATCGCATAAAAAAATTAACCATAATATATTCTCCTATAAATTTAAATATGGAAACTCATATTCACATTCATTCATAGGAGGACTATACAACTACGTTCATTCTTCTCTAAGTAGTATGCCCAAGACAATATATTATGGTTTTTCTTCTTAGTACAACAGATTAATTATTTATAATTAATAAATTATAATATTGATACTAAATATAAACTTTCTTCAAAAATAACTGTGCCTCAGCTTTTCTTCTTTTAACTAAGCCTTGCAATACTTCTCCTTTAGAAGATTTAACATATCTTAAAAAATTTTCAGTGATAATGCTGCTTTCTTTAATATTATGTTTTATATTATTCCACAATGTTGATTTTTCAAGTGTATTAATACCACAATTAAAAGCAAATGATATTAGCGCTTCTTTTTCATACTTATCTAATATCACATTATTTTTTCTGCTTAATTCAGTTAATTGATCTAAAAATACCTTAGCATCTTTCTTAAATTCTTCATATGCTGCTTCTTTTGTAATCCTGCCTAAAGTGGTTACTTCTTTTCTTGTACATCCAATTCCAATAGTCAAAATTCCACTTGGACAATAATAGGCATTAAGTCTGCATCCTTCAAACTTTCCTATAAAATCGCATAACTCATTTGATATGATGCTCATACTTTCATCCTGCTCTTTATCTGCTTCAAAAGACCAAACACCATTATAATCAAATTTATGATATTTTTCTTTTATTTTATAAATTTTATCACAATACATTCTGCCAAGTGTCTTTTCATCATTATCCTCAAAGAAATACCATTTATCATTTAATTTAAGCCAGCCTACACATATTTCGCCTTCATAAAATTTTCTTTCATTATTTATTTTTTCTTCTTCAAAAGCATAATACCAGCTGTCATCTTTAATTGTTTGAAACCATCCTTTAGTCAGTTTTCCATCCTTCTCTAAATAATACCAACGATTACTTGTTTTAACCCAAGTAGTATTTAATTTTTTATTTTCTTTGTAATAATACCAATTTTCTTCTTCATTAATCCAGCCTTCTTTCATTACACATACCTCCTATATTTTTTCATATAAGATATATGGTTTTGAAATTCATATTAAGGATATTTTATATAAAAAATCGCCAAGGGGACTATGATATATTCGTTCATAGGAAATCTATGCCACTAAGCTCATTCTTCGCTAAGTGGTATATGCCTGTTAATTATATTATGAAGTTCCCCTTAAGCCCCAATAAATAAGCAAATTCGTAAGAATTCATATTCTTAAAAATAAGAGTACATTAGTTATTTAGTTCTTCTAATTTTTAATACATTTAAATACAAAAACTTAAATTTATAAATATCTTTCTTTTAATAATTGTAAAATCTAATGTTTATAAATATACCTCTTCATGAAATTTTATTGCTTTTCTCATTTCATAATTCCTTAATCCTGTATAAGAATTCCATAGTATTTTAAATATAAAAAAATATCACAATATTCATTTATTATCTGAATAATATGATATTAAAATATTTATTAAGCCTTATCTAATTACAAATTTGAATTTACATTAATTTCTTATTTTCTATTACTAAAACTACTTTTTATTTTTATTTTTTTCAATTCTTGCAACCCAATAATTATCATATTCTTTTCTATCCTGTGTTCCAATCATTTTATTTTGCCATTTAAAAAATCCCATATTTTCTAATGCTTTAATTCTTTCTGCTGCCTGTGGAATCGACTTTGTTATAATTTGACTACAATCAAAAAAGATATATGCCTGTATCAAAATTAAAGGCTGAATAATATACTTACTCTCATTTTGTAGAAGTTTTTATTGCTAAACATAAAGCCTTCCTATCAGTAATTATTGTATATATAATTAACATAGTCAGCACACCTAAATTTATAAATAGTAAGACCAGCTACAAGTTCTCATAGCTGGTCTATTTTCTAATTCATTATTTGCTTTTTTATCTCTTTTATCTCTTCAATTGAAAGTCCTGTACCTTCTGCAACTATATCCTCTGTCATTCCCATTTTTAATAAATTAATTGCTGTCTTTCTTAATATTTCTTCTCTTGCCTTTTGTTCATAATATTTTTGCCTTATTTGATCTACAGTCATACGCACAGCACCTCCTCTTTCCTTCTTATATTCTTCATATTTATTTTCTAATTCTTTATCCTGTATTAAGAATAGATATTCAAGAAAATCTGCCAAAGCTTTTATCTGTTCTTCATTTTTGACCTTATCATATTTTATTAATTCTTCTGCCATTTCTATTTTTGCATTATAAATATCTCTATCATGTGGTTTTGTTTTAAGCAAAACTTTTGCCATCTTAAATACAAGCTTTAATGGATTATCATCATTAATTTTATTTAAATCAAGTTTTTCTACATCTATTGTTCTAAAGTTATATGTTAAGATTTCATCTTCTATTTTGGGAACCTTGTAAACATAGCTCTTATCTTTTCCACGTTCACCTTTATAAGTATAAATTGCAGCTGCTATTACTTCACTTTTATCTTTATTCTTATATCTGAATTTATCCCAGATGCGATAAAAATATCTAAACATCCTCTCTCCAAAAACATCTTCGTCGCTACTGTAGCTTTGCACTTCCACATGGATAAATAAAATCTTGCTATTTTTATCCTTAAGCCTTACTTTTATAATTTTGTCCGATATTATTTTCTCCGAACTATCCTTATCGAACATTTCTCTCTGTATCTCTGCAAGTTCAAGATCAAGACTTTCTGTGCCACACGCCCAGTCTATATCATCAAATATCTCTGGAAACAGAACTTCCACCACTTCTACTTCAAAGGCCTCAAGAATTGTTTTCCATGCTGCATCATAATCATGCTTCTTTAACAATGTTTCAGCCTCCTGTTCCTTATTATACTTACATTATAGTCCATTTATTAATTTTCATAAACTATTATTTTATAAAAAAATATACTTTAAAAACACTGCCCCCAATAAATAGACATATTCTTATATGGTAATATTCTAATATTTATATAATTGTTGAAGTATATATAAAAAGAAATTTAACAAATGGGAATAAATAAATTTAATAGTTAATTTTTGTACCTCTTCATCCCGCAATAAATTTTGATTAACTTTATTCCCATTTAACTTAAAAAAAGTTATTCCAATTTCATTATATTCTACCTCTATAAGCTCTAATGTTTTTCACTTCAATAGTTATATTTTCATTTGCTGTATGATATATCACTGTTCCTTCACTACAATTCATCAATTCTCTTGTCATACTTTGAGTTGGATTAAATGCTGTTGGATTCTCTGCATTAGGTATCAAATTATAATAAGCATTTATAGAAGCTACTAATTGATTATCTACATTGTCAGCTACATCTGTATAAGCTTATGACGCTAACTTAGCTACATTCTCTTTTACAGTACTGTCTCCCAAATACTTAGTTGCAAATACCTTATTTCTTAAACTATCTATAATAGTTGTATTACCATTTCTATCACCTATTGAATCTACAGATATACATCCACTCTTACCATTAATGCTATTCTCTGTTACTGTCTTAATATTGAATAGTTCATCAAAAGCTTGTCTGAATCCTGTATTGAATGTTTTTAATCGATCTAATTGTATCCATGTGTTTTCCTCTTGTTGAGTTCCTTTTACATCAATCGTGTAATCTGGTTGATTTAACTCTATTGAAATTTCTTGCCCTCCATCTATCATTTTTATCATATCACTCGAGTTAATACTACTACAGCCAATCATTTGCACTGGTATAGTTAATATTATGATTGACATACATAACTTCTTAACATTTATAAATTTTCTTTGCATTATCAATTGCCCCTTTTGTTATTGAGAATAATTAGATTTTTTTACATTTAATCCCAATAGAAACAGCATTCTAACATATTTATATTATTTATTCAATATAAAATATTATAGGTTAAAAGTTACTCTTTAAGTTTTATTTCAACAAGAAAAAGCTTTAAAGAAATTCAAAATTCAATTTCTTTAAAGCTTTTTATCTGTAATTATAGTAGCATTGTCTATAACTATAATTTATCAACTTTTCAATGTTAAAATGGTTTTAACAATTCTTCAACTGACGCAACCTTTTTAAAAGGAGCAAATTCTCCATATACTCTTGCTACACTTTGAAGGTTTGTACTTCCTATCATGCCTAATTGAAAATCACATTTTCTATTCTGTTTCATAATTTTAATAGCTTCTTTTGAATCTAACTCTATAACTCTTGTCTCTCCAAGCCCACGTTTTCTTGCATATAGTAACATTGTCATATTTGCTCACCACCTTTAATCATAGCTTATACTATTTATAACTTCATAATAATAATCTATAAATGAATCTAATCCTACAGGAGATAAAGGAATATTATCTACCCACTCACGTAAATTATTTGAATATTCTATAGCATTTTCTTCATAAGATTGTTTATATATCACCTCATGGGTATATCTCTGCAAAAACCAATCTTTCCTTGTCCAAAACTGTACTTCAATAGGATAACATTTCTTGTTATTCTTAAAATACAAATGTATACCTCTATATCCATCTGATTTATGATTATCATAAAAATTAACTACATCAACTATATAGTGTAATTTATTAGATAGACAAATTATATTATCTATTTCACTTTTAAGCTCATCAACTGTTATATTAGTAATTATTCTTATTGCCCAAGGATCATTACATACTTCAACTAATCTTCTTCCAGACTCTAAATTCTTATTCCATTTATATCTCAAAGAATCTTCAGCTTTGTATCTATCTATTATCTCATTTCCATCAAAAACATTTTTGGATATATAATCATCATATTCTTCTCTATCATCAATTATATGTTCATGGTAATTTAAAATATCAGTATAGACATCATCAAAATCAAACTGTTTTATAGACCTTTTTAATGATGGGAATTCATTATTAATTTAAAATCCTTTAACTAAATTATCAAATATCCTCAACAATTCTCTTCCATCATCTCTAAATATTTTACTCACTTTACATTCTCCATAAACAAATCTTATATTTAAATTATTATCTTATATGTATTATAGTATACCATCTATTACAATATTGTGAAAAGGACTTTTACGTATTATTTTTATAATGATTATAATGTGGCTATTTCTCTAGCTACACAGGTAATTATAACGATTTATAAACAATTTATTCAGTAAGATGTTAAACTTCTCTTTTAAGTTTCCTCACCCCTGGTTTTATATTCTCTAACATATTCAATATAATATAAAAGCCTCTTGATATTAAAAAAAGAGCCTATAAAAATAAGCTCTTTAATATTATTTTATCACTTGAAGTTTTACACTTAGTTTTAATATTGATAGAATAACCCCTTTATTTAAATAAGTTCAATTTATTTATACATTTATATTAATGAAGTTTTGGATAAAAATAGAAAAATCAATTTTTATTTATCCTTGATAACGAATTCTTTCAACTAATGTTTCCTTTTTAAAATTATGACTTAATGTAAATGATAATATAATTTGAAGAATTAAGATTATTGCAATCATAACTAAAATTGGGATAATAGGAATGTGATAAACATTCATTCCAAATATTCCTTTTCTTTTAGCAAATGAAAATAACATATAACCAAGAGGTAATCCAACTATAAGTGAAATAAAAATACTTCCAATTGTAAAAATTAATCCTTGAATTTGTAAACTTAAATTTAATTGCTTATTTGTCATTCCCACTGCTTGTAATACTCCATATTCCTGCTTTTTAGTTATTATATTAATAATAATTGTATTTGCAAGATTCATAAATCCAATTAGGCCTAAGATTCCAACAAATAAATAACATCCAAGTTTCATCATAGTACTTGCAAATTCAGCTAGTGCTAATTCATCATGATAAGTTTTAAGTTTAATATAAGAAGTATTTTCAATTAAATCTCTAAGTTGATTTTCAACAACTGAAACATCATTTTTATCACAATCAACCCAAAGGTAGCCAAATGAAGAACCAGAAGGGTGTAAGCTATTATATACTTCTTCAGGCATAACAAGGTAAGTATCAGAACTTGCAAAAGCTCCTAGAATATTTCCTTGATAGTTTAAGATTTCAGTTCCATTATCTATTTGGAAAGAAATTAAATCATTTAAGGAATAGCCATCTGATTCCATCCACATAGACCAGCCAAAGAAGATATCTTTATTTTTTACAGCTTCATCATAGTCCATTAAACCAAGATCGCCTTCAAAGCGCATATTTTCAAAATCGTTTTTATTTACAATAGAAATTACTTGTTTTACATCATCAATATTTACAACAGCAATTTCCCTAGTAATAACATCCTTAACTTCTGGAATTGCTTTAATTTTAGCTATTAATGATTCATTTAATGGATTATTTTTTAATATAGAATCTAAGTTATTTTCAGGATAAGCTTCATCCCATTCAAGGGAATAATCAAGCTTTAATTCAAACTGACCATTATTTAATCCTTTTCTTGCTTCATATTCTGTATCAATATTTCCAACAAAATTTGAAATTATTACAAATAATACACAAGATAATCCCATTGTAAGAATAGTTGTAAGAGTTCTTTTTTTATTACCTAAAATATTTGCCATTGCCATTGAAAAAACAGTGATATTTTTTTTGCCTTTTCTAATTCCACAATTTTTAATAGTTGAATTTTCAAGATATCTTGTTGCTTCAATTGGAGAGATACGTGCAACTATTTTCATTGGCTTGCGAAGTGCAAGTATTACTGTAAGTAATGAAATAATAATAGTAATTAACATTAATGGTATTGAAAATAAAGGAACTTGTATATTTTTAACACTAGTTTCAAGTAAATTTCCTTGTTCTATTAACCATGAAAAACTTAACTTTGCAATAAAAAATCCAATAATTAATCCAAGTGGAATTGCAATTACTGATAAAATTAATCCTTCTTTTAAAATAAGATACTTCATTTGTTTTTTTGTAGCACCTAATGCTTTTATTTTTCCATATTCCTGTATTTTTTGAGCAATACCAACTTGGAAGATATTATAAATTACAATTACAGCAAGCAATATGATTATTAAAGATGTAAATCCACAAAATAAAATCATTTCATAGCTTGGGTCTAGCATCCAAGATAAGTAATAACTATTTATAATTAAATTATTACTATTTATTCCACAAGATTTAGCGATACTTGTAAGAACATCATCTATATTATTCATTGAAACTTTTACTGAATCATTTAATGTAAAATAAACATTATATTGTTTATAATCATTTGAAATTTCATTTTCATAAAATGCTGGAGAACAAAAAACAACATAAGATGAAGAAATTTGATAGTTTTCTCTATTATATAAAATACCACTTATTACAAATGACCTTTCTGTATATTCCTTTGACATTCCAGAACGATAATATAACTTTGTTTCATCACCAACTTGCACATTATTATATCCTTGAGATTCAAAAAAAGCTTTACTTCCAGCAATTTCATTTTCCTTTTCAGGATAAGCTCCAGCTTCAAGTAAATATTCTTTATTATATGGAAGCATTTTACGAACTGATGAATCTGTACTTACAAAACTACCTTTTTCATTTCCTTTTAATATTCCAGCAGCAGACATAATTCCTATATCATCAATTTCAGCTCTTCTATAAATTTCTTGTAATTGTTGGTTATTTACAGATAAAAACAACCCATAATTACTTCCATAATGATTACTTGCATTTTTCTTTTGAAGTCTAACAAAGCCATTTGCAAAGGTGCTAATAATAGTAAGTAGGGAAGTAGTTAATAAAATTGCAATTATTATAAGAATACTTCTAGTTTTATTTTTTTTATTATTGCTTAATGCAATTTTTGTAGTTGCATTCAACGAAAATCTACCACCTTTCCATCTTCAATTATTAAAATACGATCTGCTACTTGTGCAATTTCATCATCATGAGTAATCATTACAATTGTTTGCCCATATTTTTTTGCAGTCATTTTTAATAATGCAATTACTTCATCACTTGTTTTAGAATCAAGATTTCCTGTTGGTTCATCTGCAAAAAGGATATCTGGCCTTGTAACTAAGGCTCTTGCAATTGCAACTCTTTGCTGTTGTCCTCCTGAAAGTGTATTAGGTAAGTTATGAATTTTATTTTCAATTCCTAATGTTTTAATAATGTCATTTACAAATGATTCATCTACCTTTTTACCATCTAAGCCTAATGGTAATACGATATTTTCCCAAACATTAAGTGCAGAAACTAAGTTAAATGCTTGAAAAATAAATCCAATTTTTCTTCTTCTAAAAATAGCAAGCTGATCTTCTTTCATTTTATAAATATCTTTTCCAGAAATGATAACATTGCCTTTTGTTGGCATATCAAGGCCACCAAGCATATGAAGTAAAGTACTTTTTCCAGAACCAGATTTACCTACGATTGTTATAAATTCACCTTGATTAATTTTTATATTGACATTGTTTACAGCTTTTACTTGATTTTCTTTTGTTCCGTAAAACTTACAAAGCTGATTTGTTTCTAAAATTATACTCATTAAAGTAACCTCCATTTAGTCTTTTCTATTTTATCTTAACAATGTAATCTTTCAATTTGATTTCAAAAATGAGTAGAAGTCTTACAGTTTTGTAAGACTTCTACTCACTTTCTGGCAATTGAATTACAAATGTACTGCCACAGTTATTATTTGTATTTTTATTATTTCCTAAATTAGATGATACAGTAATTGTACCATTATGATTTTCAATAATTTTTCGTGTAAGGAATAATCCTATTCCAGATCCATTTTCATTGCTTACAGCATTCATCTTTCCCCTAAAGAAACGCTGAAATATTTTATGATATTCTTCTTTTGGTATTCCAATGCCATTATCTTTAATTTCTATACGGATAAAGCCATTTCTTTTTTGAAGATAAACAAATATTTCAGAATTATCAGGGCTATATTTTATTGCATTATCTAAAACATTTATTATTGCTTCACTTAACCATTTCTTATCCTGCATAATTTTATAATATTCTAATGAATCATCACAATTAAAAATTAATTCAATATTTTTTTCTAATGTTTTTGGATAAACACGGTTAATTGCAGTTATTATTGTATCCAAGATTGGAAGCTTATTTTTTTCAATTTGAATTAAGCCAACTTCCATTTTAGAAATTTGAAGTAATGATTGTAATAATGTTTCTAAACCATCTAATGCATTTCTGCATCTTATAGAAAATTCCATTTGTTCTTCTTTACTTAAATTTTCATGAAGTAAAATACTAAAACATGTATCTAAAGCTGCTACAGGTGTTTTTAACTGATGTGAAATATCAGAAACTAATTCCTTTGTTCCATCTCTTTCTAATTTTGCTTCTTCTTTTAATAAGTTTAAGTGATTTCCAATAGCATCAAGCTGATATTTTATTTTTTCTAATTCATTTGATTCATCATCATTTAATAAAATTGATAAGTTATTTTCTCTAAAATTGATAAGTGTTTGTTCAATTTCTAATAATATATTATTTTTTTTTTGAAAAACTGATTTTTGCCATAAAGCAAGAAAGAAACTTAAAATTCCTAATAGTAAAAAAGAAACTAATGCTGTTATAATACAATTTTGTTGCAATTGTTTATATAGTGCATTTTGATTATTTTTTAAGTAACCATATTGTTTTAAAATTTCTTTCCCATTTTTAATAGATTCAAGATTATGCCCTTTTAAAATTTCAACAGCTTTATTAATTGAATTTTGGGGTTCATAGTTATTTGATATATTATTTTCAGTAGTAATTGATAACATTTGAGCTATAATATCAATATTGCTATTATAATTTTTATAGTAAAAGCAAGTAGTTAAAATATTTATAAATAACCATGTTAAAAGAGAAATAATAATTAAATTTATAATAGATTTAAATTTTCTTTTTTTCATCATATATTTTCAACTTCCTGATTCCATATATAACCTAAGCCTCTAATGTTTTTTAAATAAATCGGCTTTGCAGGATCATCTTCTATTTTTTCACGCAATCTTCTAATGTTAACAGCAACAGTATTATCATTTACAAATTCCCCATTTATATCAAATATATTTTCTAATATTTGATTTTTTGAAAGAATTTGCTTTGGATGCTTTAAAAATAAAATTAATAGTTTCCATTCAGTTTTTGTAAGTAAAATTTCTTCACCATTTAATGAAGCTTTCATTTCATCAAGATGAATATATATATTTCCTGAAATTACTTTATTTTGCTTTTTATTAATCATTTTACGCTTTAAATAAGCATCAATTTTTAACATTAGCACAGATAAGCTAAATGGTTTAGTAATATAATCATCTGCACCAGCTTCATAACCCATTACTTGGTCTATTTCTTGATCTAATGCAGTTAAGCAAATAACGTATGTTTGAAATTCTTGTCTCAGCCACATAATAAAATCTAGTCCATTTCCATCAGGAAGGTTAATGTCACAAACAGCAAGGTCTATAGGATGTTTTTTTATTAATTGTTTTGCTTCAAAAATAGTTTCACAGGAAAATACGGTATTTCCTGATTTTTTTAAGGAAAATGTAATTCCTCTGTTTACACTTTCATCATCTTCAAGTACTAATATATTTGCCATAATATCTCCTAAAAGTTTAAACTATATTTTTTATTTGGAAATTTAATAATAGCTATATTTTAGCATAAGAAAAATCGTAAGGATATAATAAAGTTATATTTAGTTCAAGAACTCCTAGACAACACATAGGGGGTTAGAAAAAATTTACTACAAATCCCATTGAATATTGCATTAGCTATTTTACAACACTCATAACCAGTCATATCCTTCTCACTATCACAAAAGGCACATTCAACTAAAATTGCTTTCATCTTAGTTTTATTAAGTACAAATAAGTCCTTTCTATACTTAACTCCTCTATTCTTTAATCCAATCTTGCTTAACTCATTAAGTATGCTGTTTCCTACTTCTTCTGCAATTCCACTACCATAACATAATACTTCTGCACCTTCTCCCCTCCCCGCATTATGGTGAATTGATATAAAGAAATCTACATTTCCAGTATTAGCAGCTATGCACCTTTGATTTAAAGAGTCATAAAGGCTAATTGCACTCTTTGGCATACAATTAACAACATTAATTCCTATTGCTCTAAAGTTTTCAATAAGAGCTTCACCAACTAACTTATTTAATTCATCTTCTTTCCTAATTCCTACAGCTCCACCATCAAAGCTCACATTATGACCAATATCAATTGCTATAGTTTTTAAATTAATACCTTCATTACTCATTACCTAACCTCCATCAAATTAATATCACTTTTTTACATTTACATATAAGATATACACATTTTAAAAAAGCAGCTATGCTGCAACCAAAAACTATTCACCTATTAAAAAAATAGCTATGCTGCAACCAAGATCTTATTTGCTTAAAAAAGCAGCTATGTTGCACTAAAAAATTATTTACCTTAAATATAAGTAAATTTCTATTTCTACATAAGATATATGCCTTTAACACATATATACTATATATAGAGATATTTTTTATTCTAATACAACATATTGATATTTCTATGAAATAAGCCTAATTATAAGGAGGTTCACATGGATTATAACTATATCGAATATCTAGTAAAAAAATCTAAAGATGGTGATGAAAAATCTAAAGAAAAACTAGTAGAACAATTTAGACCTTTTATACTTAATCTTTCTAAAGGGACCTTTATTGATGGATATAATCTATATGATATACCAAATGAATGTTATAAAAATTTATTTAAATGTCTATCTCAATATAAATTAGAAAATCATAGATTTGTTGCTTATGCCACTAATGGAATTAAAAATAATTTAAGTGATCTTATTAAAAGATGCAAAACTAGAAGCTCTACTGTGGGAAATGATGCTCTTCCTTTTTCACAGGATTTAGAAGAGAATTTAATTGATGATGATAATTTAGAAGAGGGACTTTGTAATAAATGTGATATTGAAGAATTAAGACACGCTATTAATAATTTGACTGAAGAGGAAAAAGAACTGGTTCAATTTATTTTCTTTGAGAATAATACTATTAGAAAATATGCTTATCTAAAAAAGCTTTGCTATTCTACTGCTCACATGAGAAAGAGAAGTGTTTTAAAGAAGATTTATAAATACATTAATGATAATAAAGTTATTCATTATTCATAAAAAAATCAAGGTATATTGCAGATACCTTGATTTTTTTAATTAATCTTAAAATATTGAATAACATATTAGAAATTCATTTGTATAATACTTGTAATATCTGTCAATATTATAAATACATGATAACCCATTTAAAGAGAGATAGCATATAATCCCCCTGCTATCTCTTTTTATTATTAGGCTCTGTTAGATATATTTGTTGATTTATAGTAATAATAATAGGTAGTTAAATTTAAACTACCTATTGCTTGTCTATTTAATAACTTTAGATATATAAATCCATTAATATTTCATCATAATAATCACCATTAATATTAAAGAAATTTTTATGAACGCCTACTTCTACAAATCCATGCCTTTTATACAGTTTAATGGCATTATGATTATCCTCTTTAACACCAAGACTAATATTCTTTATAGATTTATTATCTTTTGCAAATTTTATTAACTGCTCTATAGCAAAACTACCAACTCTGTTTCCCCAATATTCTTTTATTACTGAAATTGCGAGTTCACTATTATGACCTATTCTTTGTCTGTTCTGACTACTTATTTGAGAAACACTCACAATTCTATTATCAATTACACCTAACAACATAAGAGAGTTTTTATCTTTATTAATATTTTCGATATATGCTCTCTCTTGTTCAATTGTAAGTTTAAACTCACCTTCTCCAAAAAGTAAATTATTACTTTCTCCACCAACAGTATTCAAATATTCAATAATATCGTTAGCATCGTCTACTGTTGCCTTTCTCAAGATTAATTGTGCTCCATTCTTCAATTCAACTTTATCAATAATATTGTCAATATGTTTTATGTTCATAAACTCAACCCCTTTGAAAATTATTATAACTATAACACCAGCATAAATATATAATATTATATACAAATTTAGGCATATTAACAACTTTTTGTTGCGTAAACAAGAGTTCTGTTTTTATACGCTTGGATTCGAGTATCTACAAATGGTATTACACTATGTATAAGCATGTTTTTTGTTCTTATTATTTCTTTATCATCATTAAAACTTTCAAGCCATTTATACCAAGCCATATAATTTGATAAAAACTTACTTGATACACCTTTAAATCTATACATCCAAATCTTTAGTTTGCTATGCAAAGAGTTGATGTGATTTATATGATATATACCATTCTTTATAATGTCCTCTCATTATTCTTTTATGGTCTAATGAAAGGTTCTTAGCAAATTGAATATACGACTTATGGCTATCTGTACAGATGATTGAATTATTGTCTATACGACCTTTGTATAGACTTTCAAGGTCGTAATGACTTATTCTCCCTGTACATATTGGTTCTAATATAATATTACCATTTCTATCTATAGCAGTTGCTATGCAAACTTGCTCATTACTAATACCACGCTTTTTAATTTGCTTACCTCTTTTACGAGAAGGTCTTGGCATTACAAAGCCACTTTTCTTATGGTTGCCTTTATAAGATAACGGAATAAAAGTTTCGTCCATTTCAACTACACCGTCTACATCACCAATTCCCATAAACTCTCTTATACAATCAAGTATTTTATGCCTCATATAAAAAGATGTTTTAACACATACATCAATATTTTTAGCATTTTTTCTTATGGAAAGTCCAAGTATCATACCTTTTACATACTCAATCCATTTTTCTAAAGGTAGTTTAGTGCAAGACAAAGCAGATTTAGTTAAATCGTTGAATGACTTATTACAAGTCTTGCATAAATACCTTTGTTTATCTTTCAATTTACCATTTTTAACAATTGAGGTTGACTGACAGTGAGGGCAGACCTCCCCCTTACTAAATCTCGACTCTTTAAAATCATTATTAAGGGAGCCTTTTAAAGAACCAAGCGTAAGCATTTCTCCTATATAATTAAATAATTCTTGTAATTCATAATCACCAAGGGTAGTAATATCTATTTTAATACTTGAAACACTTGCCATAAATCCACCTCAAATTATATCTATAGTTATATTATAACCTATATCCCATCAATTTAAACACTAAATCAACATAATTATTTAACACAGCCTATTATTAAAAACTAAAGCTACTCACAACTCTAGTATTATTATTCACATATTCATCAACAACCTTATCAATACCATTACAAATACCATTAAGGCTACACCCCTGGCACTTCTTTAAAATTCCTTCTTCTAATATAGAGCAACTAAGCTCATCGTCTAAAGTAGAATTTCTAATTGCTAAAGCTATTTGCTTTTTATCAAACGCCTCACTATTTTCATCCTTCATTTTAATTTCATCTTTAACCATTTTCTAATCCCTCCATAATTTATTGCAGCTTAAAAAATTTATTACATGAAAATTTTCTAGCCTTCATTATGGATATATGTTTTATTCTATAAAATACTATTCTAATAAACTCTAAAATCTTATAGCCTCTCATTATTTTAGGCTTTAAAAGATCCTAATTGCACTTCGTTCCCTTTTTAAAGGTGCATATTCTTAAGAATATATATTCTTCACCATATTTATTCTAAAGAATATTTATGGTTTAGAATATTACCATACTAGAATATTTACTAAATAAACATATATCTTAATTGAAAAATAATAAATGAAGGAGATTTAAACTTATGGCCAATAAAAGAAATACTAAATTACCTAAAAATGATTTCGCTCCTGAAGAGGATCTTGATATATGTGGATTTAGTTCTGATGAAAAAATTCCTGGTACTTGTATTGCTACTTTTTCTTTTAATGATAATTCTTCATATGAAGTTAATGCAGCTCCTATAATAGCTAATACTAACATTGCTACTCCAGAAGTTAAAAATAACTTTAAGAATAATGATAATAACATTAAAAATAATTTATTTAATGATAATAGAAGAACTCCCATAGTAAATGGATGTGCTCCACCTATTGATGGTGAATTTCTTGCTGTTAAAAGAACTTATATGTTAAGAGCTTCTACTGTTAGAAAAATAAATGAACTTAAAAGTATTCATCCTGAATTAAATACTTACGTTAGTACAATTGTAGATATAGCTATAGCTCATTACTATGACCATATAGTTAATGGTGATGGTATACAATAAACTCTAAAAATAAATTAATCTATTCTTTAATCATCTACTGTCAATCATTCATTAAAACCATATATCCAATGTAGGAGGTGATTATTTTATGGAGATTAATGAATTAATGAGCTTGATAGGCAACGTAGGCTTTCCAGTAGCAATTAGTGCATATTGTGTGACACGTTTCTAAGTGAAAAGCTTAGACATTAAAACCTTTAGTTTTAATA